>WLWD01000448.1_pt1 | contig 289204 bp, 190 predicted proteins | sample 6712731 | NCBI WGS metagenome assembly WLWD01 (sample SAMN12718690, study PRJNA576275) | sponge metagenome | isolation source: marine sponge | host: Mycale hentscheli | place: New Zealand: South Island, Marlborough, Capsize Point | collected 2014-11-01
AAATCTCGAGAGTCCCTAACCTCAGTAGCCTACTGGTGGGTTAGCTTTGACCACGTTGTTGTTACAACCAGCTTCAACAGCAAACTATAATTATGCTTTCCAGGAAAAGGAAGAGGGCTATTAGTGCAGCCACAGAAATTAGGAAAATGAAATGTGCTTTGAGAAGAAGTAAGAAATAAGTAAATAAATATAATATTAAAAAAATATATACATATTATATATATATATAAATAAAATAATCGTGTATAGACATAGGATTGGAGCAAGTCCCAGCAATAGGTGGGGCTTCCACTGATACTCTTGATGATCCTTCCTTTACTGGTCATGATGTCACGCCCTCTCTTCGGCAGGAGTCATCATCAGAAATGCTCCCTGATTCACCTTCTCAAGATTTAGTGTCTACTCCTACTGCTCCACCATGTGAACCTCCAGCATTTTTTAATCCATCTCAAGTCTAAATGATCTCACTACCGAGTCACATGATGACCACACTTCTCCTCCTGTCTCTTCTCATCCAGTTGTGAGTTCCATTGAAGTTTCCCCAGCTCCGCAGGAAGCAGTTCAAGAGTTAGTTGAGAAGCTTTCAGCTATCGCTCAACAGAATGGTTTGGTGTTTGATGTGTCCAGTCTCTCTCAGTTTGTGAAGAATTCAGCCATACGACTCCAGACTTCTGGACCAGCGTTGGATTGAGCTATGGAGACTTGGAACTGCTCAAATCTGAATGCAAGGACCGAGAAGAATTTGTACGAATTCTGAAGGATAGAGGAATTAACAGCAAACCCCTCCAGGAGAAGCTGTCCAAGCACTTCAAATACAGCCAAAGAAAATAAGTCCTTTTTTTCCAACCCGGCTCTTTTCAGAGCCACTACCTCACAGAAGGTTTCACCTAAAATGTTCGCACACATAATTAGTGGGCTATTTCTTCAAATCCATACACTACTAGCTAATTCGCTTACCTGTGCGTCTGTAAGGCAGACGTGCTAGTATCGCCAACGGGGTACTGTATAAATTCACTGCAGGACCCGCTCCCAGCTTAGTACCGAAATCTAACAAGCTGGGTGCTTCTTCAACAGCACCGTAGCCGTAGGTGATGCTTCTCACTAAAAAGCAGCTGAAGCGGAGCGCACCTTTGGTGGGCGGGGCGCAAAATGCAACATCCGGGCCGAGGGGGGGGGGCGTTATAGTTTCACGCGCACTTCGTTTTGACCCAGCCGCAGTTCGCGGCCGCCTGCAAAGAGGGTGAATTTGCACAAGTATTTTTGAGCTATAAGAGGCACGGTAGTTTTTATTGAATGGGCCGTGGGACACTTAAACACACACCCCCAACAATTTTTCCCAGAGTCAAATTCCCTAGCAACCTCATTAGCAACCAAAGTGTGACAGGATGCTAATTGAGTTTTCAAAGTTCATTCCAGTTCTGCAGCACAGGAAGTTGAGGTAACTTAGTTCAGTTCCTAATTGACTAACACAAATCAAAGCTAACAAAAAACTCCACGCGCCAGTGAGTAGCGGTGGGCTGTACTCGGCGAGTTTATTTTTTGTCTACTTGCGTTTGTGTACTTTTTGAAGGCAAGGGATTGAGGTAAGTCAAAATAGCTATTAATTTCCAAGCTTTTGCAATTGGTTAAACGATAGCACTATTTTTATTTCGCTTGTACTAATCGTTCAATGTGGACCGGATTTTAATCTTGGTGTGCATATATTAGACTGAGTGTGAAGGACTAGCTACTGAACACTGCCATTGTCAATTGCACTCTTCCAAATTGTCTGGTGAGTGCTTTCTCTTCTTTGGAGGTTGTGGCCTTAATGTTGTTCTGATATAGTGTTTCGCCCACACATTTGACATATGCCTCAGTGGTCACAACTACAACACCACAAGGATGTAATAACAATTAACACCTCATAGCTGTCAAACCAGTAAGCAGAAAGTTATTGATACAGCAAGGCAGTGATTGTTCAAGTCATGGCAAGAAAAACAAAACAAAAAAAAAACAGGATAGTGTGAAAGAAAATATTATACAGCAAGATGACAGTGACCGTAAGTCATAACATTAAAAAAAAAAAAAAGGATATGTGAACAAAAAATAATTAATTTGGTTCCCTGATTCCACCTTTTCTATAACGAGGAACTGCAAGTTCTGGAAGTAATGCGCTAAAATAAATTTTTCTCAATTTAGCAAGCTGAATGCCCCACCACTTCTGATCTCTGTATATTCTTTCAACGTGTAAATCTCCAGTTGTATGCACCACAAAGTCACACCAAACTTTATCAGCACAGTACATTTGACACTGCACCTGATAGTAGTAGTCGTGCTTTCTTTTCAGTCTCAGATGATTGTCAGAGTCTAGCTCCAAGCAGAACGTGGAGGTACTGCAAGCCTCAGCAATACTTTTGTTTCGAGCTGCAAAAGGGCACTTGATCTCCAGGATACCTGATGGCTGATCTGAGTTGCTTGGGTCATGCACTATGCCGTCAGGACTTGCGGCGAGCCAGTTATTGTTACTAGAGATGATCAGTCCGCCACCAGATACTGTAACATTGCAACCACCTCTTTCTTTGTAAGAAATATACTGATTCTTTACAGTAGCTTCCATCAATGAACCATATCTGGTTGCCTGTGTTCCTCTAAACGTGGAGTACAACATCTCACGAACCTTGTTACTTCTCTTAGTCTTCTCTCTCATCTTACATATTCCACCCACTCTTGATGCAGTTATCCTCACTCTCCTTTCAACAGCCCATTCTTCACTGTCAGCTTGACCTCTAGTGCGGGACTCAACTTCAATAGCTTGTTCATGGCTGACTATCACTCTAGCTTGATAAAAACTAGACTTTAGCTGTTCCAAGCTTTCCACAGAGATGTCTTCAGCAATATCATCAGGAGCAATGCCACCATCATGTCTGCTGTATGCTTTACGTGCAGCAGTAGAGTCCTGAGACTTATTGTACTTGCTCATTCGTCGTTTTTTCCTGACCTTTTCAGTTGCTTTTCGTTTTTTGTCGGCACACAATCGCTTAGCTGAATGTTTAGCAGAATCAACAAAAACTTCATTAGGAGGATAATGAGTCATTTGCTGCCAAGCTAGTGGTCCCCATGCTTTGCCGAGATTTTGTCTCAATCCTGCCCCCATACACCTGTGCTCCCATGAGCCACTCTGTGATCTGTGGATTACTTTTCCCCCATCAAACTTCATTCGAATATGCATCCAACTTTCCGCTAAATTGGTAGTTTCATTGGTCACAAGTTGTCTTGCCTTACCAATTAGCCTGCTCAGTGCCACCTGAATATCATGTAGAAGTCTGGGGTTGATCTCTACTGGTGTTGGCTCACCCTGTCTAGCATCAGCTTCAGTAGATGGATCATTGTCAACCGTTTCAGTCCAAAGAACTTCTTGATCATCTACTACGTCTGAAAAAATAAAAAAATAAAAAAATAATTAGCAAAATGATTGGTAAGTTGTAGTTACAAATTACTATAAATAGTGACCGTGCGTGCTACTCAAGTGTATTTCAGATAATTATTGAACTATGGGAAATGGCAAAAGGAAAATGCAAACTGGACCAAGAGTAGTTTTTACCCAAAAATAACATTCAATTAAAAGTAGCATGAAACTCCTATTTATGATTTTACTTTTCAATATAAGTTTAAAATAAATTAACCATACATTTATCATAGGCTATTTCTTTATTGCTATGGACTACACGAGTGCAAGTGTCATACTAACATAAACGCCAGCAGAATATTTTTTTTGTCAGTGCATTGATCAGAATAGCACTTGAGGCATTACATGACAGGTTTTTTTTACATGAAATGTACCGTACAATTAGTCCTTATTGTGATAAACAACATTATAATTGCATGAACTAAGATGCAGTCATATTACAACAGAAAAATATTTCTAGAGAATTATATTATATATTATATATATATATATATATATTTTGAAATTTAACTCACCGATCAGGTCACCGTCATCGCTAACTTCAAAATTGACGACACTACTTCCAGTACTCTAAGTTTGTGAAGAACCTGGATCAGCTGCAGCTGAAGAACTTGACTCTGGCGTTGGAGATGTTGACCTCATAGCCATTGAAGTTGAAGATGCTGAGGAAGACAGCAAGGACAAACTTGTAGTTGCAGCTGGAGAACCGAGTGACTCTGACATAGATAATTCTGAGTTAGACAACTCAGAAGGAACGGGTGGGACAGACTTGGATGTCATGCTGGTGTTTTTCTGTGCTGTAGTACAGAAGTCTGTACTACAGTTCCGGTGAAAACCAAAGCAATGGAGAGGTCCATTTCTCAGGTCTCTTTGAAGTAATGATAGTGCTTTCCCCTGGTCCTTCTCCTTACTTCGCATTCTTATAGCACTTCTAGCTGCAGCAACAAGCCGTCGTCTTTGATTTTTGGTCAGACCTCCAGTGCCTTTATATGAAGGGTTGTTTTGAACAAGCCGCTCGAGTGCACCTCTGTAACATTTACAGGCATGATTAGCACATTCAAGTTTTTTTTATTGCATGTCCCCATCCAGGAACACTTTGAAGTAGAGTAGTATACACTGAGCTGTCACCATCTCCAATAAATTTCATGTAACGTACACCATGCACTCTTTCTGCTTCCATAAATCCATCCAATATTATATCTGTTTCCATCTCTGATGATGATCGGTTCCAGTTTCGATAACATTTGTGCTTATCTGTGGGGATATTCCGTGCACAAGCATAACAGTATTTGTTCCGGACACCAATGAAGAGAATATTCTTGGTGGCAGCACCTATTATTATTCCAACTCCAGAATTAGCGTTGTAGGAGTGCTTGTGAGACCGCTTACTCCAACCTCCATCAACGATGACTGTGATAGCAGGAACACCTTCATGATACTCATTCCTCTGCTCAGCCAATCGTTTCTCTTCTTCCTGCTTCAGCCATGCTTTCCAAGAGTTTCTGCTTCCAAGCTTCACCGATTGCCCTTTCAGTCTGAACAAAGCTAGCATTGGTCATCACAGGCACTCCTACAATGCTCATTGACTCTTCTAGGTTGCTGTGCCCCCCACCAGTCACCATTTGCCCCCATACAGCTGCTAAATTACATTGCCAACGCTTATAGCCACGAGGACCTTTCACCTTAGTGGAGGTTGGAAAAGCAATAACATGACTACAGGTAGTGCATTTGGCTGACAGTATGGAGGCTAATCCATCTCTTGATTCACCATTTAGAACCACAGATCCAGAACACTGGCTTGCATGCTTACTAATATTCTCAGTGTACAGTTGTAACTGATCTAAATTTATTATTCTGCTGCCTTCCAAACTCCCGATCTTCTCTTTGTCAAGTATTGGATTATTTACTGTTTGGCTCTTTAGTTTCTTTTTTTCCCAGGGTAGCTTTTTTCCCCTGTATGCATGCCTGTTATGCTTACTGTATGTCGCCCTCCGATTCTTCTGGTTCCCCATCCACACGAAGATCAGAGCTAACTCCAACGGAGCGTGGGCGATTTCCCGCGAACGCGGCGGCAAGAAGAGCACTTCCCTGGCTTTACGGTCTTCGAGGGGATGGCTGAACTTCACCGCCAATTAGTTTGAACTTGGCCAGCTCTGGAATGATGGCAACGTGTTATTCTAATTCAGCGAACTGTGAGGCGGGGCCAATCACAAAGTTTTTTTTTAAAAAATGCCGGTTGAAACACAGTGAAGTCCGGAGTCGTCTTCAGGTCTAGTTTTCCAGAGTTATGTTCACGGTTCATGGTGCTGTCCACGGTTTGCCGATAGGCGTAGAGCTATAATAGCTGAGATGGGCCCTGCAGAATTACTTTTTAATACTTTCTGGGTATAAATTGTCTCTTCTGGACGGGAGGTGTAGTTCTAACTTGGCGGTGAAGCTGCTAACTTTAGTTTAGTCTGTTACATTGAATTATCCTTTTCTAATTTTTATTTATGAACTAATTTTAGAGGCATTTTGACATTTTCATTATAACACAGTTTTGACTTCACTAAAATGATGATATAAAAAAAAAGATTACTTATGAATAATTCATGAGACAAATGTATACCAGAACCTTAAAGATGTATTTCAATCTTGCCACTTCGTCAGGTATGTGTCTGTGAGTACGGTCTAGTGAGTTCATGTGGGCATGAACAGACTCTGCTCCCTGCTCCCCCATCAATCCAGAGCCAATCCGCCACCTTCTAAGCCAGGGCACAGTGTGATCCTCCATGATGTGCATTTTCGGAAGAATGGAGGCGTTCAGAAAATTCTTCCGGTAAAATTTCAGGAAGGTGAGGATGTCTTTTTCTGAGTTTAATACATTCATATTCAGATTGTATGGCTGTACAGCAACATGTGCAACAGATGATATGGTCACATGAGAGCTCAACTGGCCTATGGACTACATCCATGCAAACAGGACAGGTAAGCTTCTTGGTTGTAGAGGAGGGAATAAACTGAGGTTGTGGGTCATCATGAAGAGCTGGTGGTGCAATGGAATTGATGTATTCAATTACAGCTCTGGGAGTCTCCCCACTTGGTCTTTCTCTGCCTTTGGAGTTTAACCTGAACACCACCCTTGGAAACTTGCTTGAAGTGTAAGCAGATCTAATAATAAAATAATTGTAAGCAAATCTAGAATTGCATGGTTTATTTTTGGTGAAAGTATAGGTGACAGGCTCTGCGAAAACCAGGCATTTCGGGCAAAAATTGAAATTGAGATATAGGCTCCAGAACTAAGTCATCCGCAAAAATTCTTTCTTTATCCTATTTTTGTTTTTTGCAGAATTAGTCTTAGTGACCCTTACTCTAAGTCTATGCCAAATTTCAAATGTCAAAACAACTTAAAAGACCTCAAGCGTGCTGTGGAAAGACAAGCTACTTTTTATTCTCTCTCGTTCTCGAAGTACAATAAACGGGGAATGGGTGGAGTTTCAAACAAGCAGCTAAAAAAACGGCATAGCTTTGAGACTATTGCATGCAATCTACAGCTTACACCTCTGGCTGAAAGTTTACTCCTACATCGAGTAGAGTAGCCAAGGATTCCGACAAGACAGGCTCCGAGACGCTCTGAAAGCTAAAAAGAACTCTACGCAAAACTTCGTTAGTTGCCGTTAAAAAGCGGCTGCACAATTTAATTGCGTATGCGGAGTACGCCGTTAAGTATACGGAAACGTTAATTATACCGGAAGTGGAAATTCAATTTATGTTTTCACGATTTCTAGTTCAATTGCTTTGCTGAATACAGCCCAGTTCAACTGCCAGTTTCTGTGCGAGTCAAAGGTTTTACCCTCCAGTATTTTATCACTAAGTTGAGATAAATTGTAGCTTTTTATTAACATAAAAAATTTGTTTGCCAGAAATGCCTGGTTTTCCCAGAGCCTGTCACAGTATTGCTTGAATTAATATTATTATTATTGTTATTATTATTTTTTTTTTAAAGGAAATTGGAGAAGGCTAGAAATTGTGGGCAAATCTGTAGTACTACTGAGGCTAGACAACTTTATCTCCCAGAAACTACCAAAAAGTAAATTTATTTTAAATTAAAATTATTTATTAATTTATTATTCTTATGATTATACCTTGCAGCTCTCCTCCTGGTGTATGGACCATTCCATGCAAGTGAAAGAGGGAAAAGGAACTCCATCTTTGGCTGCCTGTTTTACCCTGCTAAACTTTGAATGGCATGCATTGCAAAACTGCTGGGGGAAGATATGGTCATCTTCACTGTTGCCTATTTCCACTCTGGCATAAGTAGAAAGGTCACTTGTGTGCTGTGTGCAAGAATAAACTGTCTGTGGCTTCCCCTTAGTCTTGTTCAGCCTCTTCCCACAGACCCTGCAGTGCTTCTGAAGTTGCTGTTGGTGATATTGAACTTAAAAATTATGTGTGATTTTGTTTGGTGCATATACATTGTAAAAAAAAAAAGTTCCACATTATTACTGCTATAATATGATTATTCCATCTTAGTTCCACTCTCTTACCTCTGTTGCAACCTCTAAAAAAGTGCCAGTGAGGTTCTATTGGCTTGCAAAGACCACTATCTATTCACCAATTACCGGTGTGGTTACTACTTGGTGGTACAGGATGGTTGCGCACATGGCAACCAAACCGGTTCAGCCTGCTCAGTAGAACTGGAATAGAACTTTAAAGGTTACTAAGCCAGTATTTGGCTGTGAATTAATCCTTTAAATAAAGACTTGAGCTTGGACTTAAGTCTGATTTGAAATTGATAGGCTTGAGCTTAAGCTCTAAAAATCTATAAAGACTTGAGTTTGGACTTAAGTTCTTAATTACAGGGCTTAACCAACACTGGTCCAAAGTCAATTACCATTATGTTTTGTTGCTGTTTGTAGATCACTGCTGACATGAGTGATGAACAGTTCTAATCATCCTGGCTGTATGAAGAATTCCTGAGCATCTTCATTCATTCATGAACAGTTAATTCTTCACCTATCACACAGATACAATGTTACATCACGGACCAATATTTATTGCATTTGCTGATTACTGGAATAAATTTTATACACTAAAATATATGGCTATAAAGTGAGTATTGTGAACGCCATTTGGAGTGTTGTAGTAGCTAGTTTAAGGGAGTATCACAACACCCCATTGGTAGAGTATCAATAACACCATATTTGGTGCATTATGAGCTCTGATAGGGGTGTAGTAGAACACTTGGTCCTTGAACATGGGTGTATCACAACACTCCATTTGGTATAATGAAGGGTGTATAGGGGTGTAACTGAACACTTCCTCTAGGTGAAATGGAAACACCCCATGAGGAGTAGTACAGCCAGTGTTACCTGGACACCTCAAAATGGGATTCCCATGCACCCCATTTTTAACAGTGTAAGGATCGTGAGTTAAAGATCAAGGAAGCTCTACACATGCAGATGACACCAGATAATAACAAGTTTAACAGAGACATAGGCTTAGAGATTCCAGGATGCTGGCTGTCTATGCTGTGTGCAAATCACCCTCCAGGATATAATAAACAGTAAGCGTGCCCTCCAGAAATCTTGCTGTTTACTTAGTGTTATTATATCACCACGGAGAGTTCGACCTCAGTTGACGCCTGAAGAGGACTTACGCAAGAAGTCGAAAAGTTGGGATAAGTTTTAATTAACAATATTGGCTGTTAGAATGAGAAAAATTGCTATTAAAACATACCCACTATTATAGGATATATAAATGGTTGAAATATACCTTCTTTCAGGCTCGCAGTTCATTTCTTCTTGATTAAGTTCCGTGCCTCCCTTGGCCCTTACTGTAAATTTGAAGCAATCCTAAAGAGTAAAATACAAATAAATAAATAAATATATAAATAAACAAACAAACAAATAAATAATTGTATAACATCCCCCATATTTCACCTGTTAGCATTGTATGTGTGTGTATGTGTGTGTGAAGTTTTCCATACACAGTCAAAATTTGTACTGTTTCAATTGTGACAGCATAGCCAATGCTCTCTGTAGATATATTGTGTTGTAGACCAAAGCCAAAGCTGAATATTCCACTTGTCAATATTAGCTAGTTATTATTTCGCCATCATGCCACATTAATACTTAGCTAGCATGCACCATTCTTCCGTATTGCTATATGCGTACTATATAACCATCACATATCAACCTTTTGTTAATCATTGCATCACTTTAACTCCTCATTGCTACGCATACGTCAGTTTCTGTACTTATCAAACCACAGCTAATAGTCCTTTGCTAGTAGTGGGAGTCCAAAGCGGGGAACCAATTCTAATAAGCAATCCCTGCCTGATTACTAGAGTGGAAGTCTCAGACGACAACTGAGAGGCCAGCCTTTATGACTTGACTCGTTAGAGGTTGACCGTACATGAGTATTTCCCTCTTCATGTTGTGATGCAATGCTAGTTATACAAGTAAATTGATTGGTGCTGTGCCACATATGTATCATTTCACAATCCCTTCCTTTCTATCATGCTTGCTGTATTATGCCTAATCTCCAGTAAAAGTCATATATATACTCACTACAACACTTGTCAGTATACTCCATACTTCTTATAGTCGATATTTCAGAGAGAGACCCTCGCAGCTATAATTGCTAATGTTGGTCCAGTTTTTCCTGTCAAATCCTGCTATTATTTGGTTGTTTACACAGTATAAAACAGTAACCATAGTATAAAATAGTTAAACAACGGCAATTCGGAATTATCACTAGATAAATACCCTCTCTGGGCTTGAGCGATAATTTTTCAAACCGATGGTTTAATTATTATATATATGTAATAGTTCAACCATTTTGAGGAATTATCGCTGATAACTGACCCGATCCTGAGGAGGAAGCGCTAGGGAGAGGGTGGCTATCTAGTAATAATTTCGAAGGTTGCTATGGTTAAACTATTTTATATCATAGTTACCATTGCAAACAGTTTAAATGAGGTCAAAATATTGTTTTGAGGGGAAAATAGTCTGACGTCCGACTGTTCCATAAATCTCTGAGTACAAACTCTAGAGGATCCCTGCAAAAAATAAATAAATAAAACCGTAGATTGCATTATTAAATGTCAATTCATCTAACCATTTGATTTTGCCTATTCCTGTTGAAAATTCTGCCAGGACGTCAATGGTATCTTGAAAAATCTTCTTCATACAATCCAAGACCAAATAAATATAGCCATTCTATACTAAGCCATATCTTCATAACTTCACAGGGCCAACTGCCCATCCAAAGCTTCCATCTTCGATACGTTCAATTACATAATCTTCCTGAACTGGTGTGTTTACAACTAACCCTGTTTCATGACACAAATCTATAATTACTTGTAGTAAGAAGCCATTTTTGACTGTTCCATTCACAACAGCTAATTCTGTTTCATAACATGAATCTATTTGCTAGTATAACAAGAAACATTTTCGACCCTATCACTGCTTACCTGATACTAAAGAAGAAATAAGTGGTTAGCAGTTTTATTTCTTCCGTCTTTGCACTTTTCACACACATAAGGTCGGGTAACACGGGTTTGTTCCCTGCTGCAACGGTTGCAGTCCAATCAGATTGAAGTGTGGTTAAATGCTAAGGAAATTAGCTGACTCAGCAGAACAAACCGGGTATAGGCTTGTTACCCGACCTCTCCCTTCAGAAGAGGTCGGGCTCCGCCCAACTAGGTTGAGCCCACCGAATTTTTCCAATTTCTGCGGTAAAGTATTTTTCGGCCCGTGAAGCTTCTAAGTAACTGGGTGACTGAATATCTACGGTGGTCTAGCACAGTTGGTCTGGGTCAGGTAGCTACCCCTGGAATCTTAATAGAAACTCGTGTCTGCCTACAGCCTTCTTGCAGGAGAGCTAGGATATGAAATGAAGTTATTCTGTAAGTATTGTAGCTAGTTTGCTATGCTATTAGTCCAGTGCCTTATGATCAATTTTATGTTAAATTGTGAGGGAGAGGATAAAAGCATGAAACTTCACACATACATTCTTTGATATGTAATTTAGAAGGGTAGCCACACATTTTATCATTCCTAGTAAGGACTATTAACATGAAGATGAAATTTAATTATGCACTTTTGCGTAATAATTCTTACTAAAGTACTTTGACAGCTGTTGACTTTCTACGTGTCTAGCTGTCAACAGATTTGCTAGATTTGCTAGTTAGGATCATATAATAAATGCTTCATGAATAATTAATAATTGTGGGATTGGCCTTTCCAAATAAAGCACAATCTTGGCTTATTACTCTGGCTTCATTTTAACCATGGATTGGTCTAAGTGTCTTATTTGTGGCAAAGATGGAGATGATGTGAGATGCCCATTAGATAGCCTTCAGGGAAATGACCAAGAGGTGTATGGCAGATTTCTGAAAGCTGTTCAGGGATTTCAGGAGATCAATACTTTGCCTGTCAAGTTGGATCTCACCACTGATCAACTAACTGTAGAGAGTTTTATTGAAAATCGGGCTAGGTGGCACAAATCTTGCTACTTGAAGTTCAATTTGACTAAGCTGCATAGCGTGCACAAAAAAGTAGCAAAGGGAAAAAGCGACATCTAGACTCTGCAGTTGAAGAGAGAAAGTCTAAACGTCACAGCAGCTCCACTTCACTACAAGCCACCTGCATTTTTTGTGATGATGAGTCAGGTCAGCTGCACAATTGTTCCACCATGTATACTGATATGTTGGGCTCTTGCGAATCATATCTTGTCGCCATATCTGTATATCTTCTAATGCTGAACCAGGGGAGGCTTCATTTCAGATATGGCGACAAGATATGATTCGCAAGAGCCCAACATTTCAGTTTTGGGACATTATCATGGAATTTCAGACCATGGTACTCATTTTTATCCGTGCACACCGGACCAAAAATTTTGCTATGTATGTTGAGTCTCTAGACAGTCTTGTGCAATGGTTTTTTGCCTTAGATCATGTTAATTATGCCCGCTGGATCCCAATTCACATTAGAGACATGGAGTCTCTACCTGACAGCATTGCAGAGGAACTCAAAAAATGTTGGGTCCTTCAAAAGACTCAGAATTGCTTCTCTTGCATGCCACTTGATCAGGCGCATGAACAAAACAACAAATTGGTTAAAGATTCAGGAGTAGCTGTTGGACTAACTGAAAACCCAATTGCATTTCGACGTTGGATGGTTGGAGGGTCTGAACAATCTCGTTTGCTGAAGGAATTTGAACGTCAGTTGTCCGGTTACACTGATGAAGAAGGTAACCTGCCTCATCATGAGCAATATGCGTCAGTACAAGAGCTCTTTAAGAAGCATGTGTGTGATTTGTGTGCTACTATATCAAGCATGGGAAATCCTTTCTTAGATGATTGCCCTGAACTTTTAGTATTGAATACCCGCAATTGTGCGGGTGATGAAATTATTGAAACAGTAAAAAATATAAAAGATCTAGGACTATCTCAATACAAAGAATATGTTGATGGTGTTATTATGTCCAGGGACATTTCAATTCACCAACCGATCAAGAAGAATTCCTTACCTCTGTTTAAAAAGCAAGCACTGAAGGGCAGTAAAACTAAAAAACAGATTTCTAGCTTTAAAAGTGACTGCAATCTATTCAGCCATCTTTATATTGCTAGCACTTTTCGGGGTGGAGATTTAGAGGAATTTTTTCCCCATGAAAATTACCCATGGCCACCATCTATTTCTGATCATGGTAAATTACGGTTGCCCACCCAGAAATCAGATCTTTTAGTTCTTCTAGAAGGTGTAACATCTGGACCACCTTCACACTTTGATGTTAAATTAATAGATGGTTCAGGAGCAGTTCATTTTCTGTCTTGTGCAAGTGTGTCAACATTTGTTGAATATAGTCAGAGTGTTTTCAATACATATGTTAAGAATGAGCTTCTTAACTGCGGCAGAATCGATATTATCTGGGATGTCTACAAAGCTGACAGCCTTAAGGTATGCACAAAAGAAAAGCAAGGGAAGGAATTCGTAAGAAAGTGAGTGGCCATGTGAAGCTTCCCCGCAACTTTCAGGATTTCTTGCGTGATACCAAAAACAAACAAGAGCTTTTTGAATTTCTCACATCTAATGTGTTGTCTTCCGATATCGAGTCAGACAAAGTTATTTGTGTTACATCAGGTATGTTATTGCATGAATATCCAATCAGCAGTCCCTATCTTTCTTTTTTTCTTTCCAGGTTCTTCAGTTATTAGTGTGAATTATTCCAGCCAGGGTCTTCAATCTTGTGATCATGAGGAAGCAGACACAAGAATTGCTCTTCACTTGTATGATGCAGTTAATCAAGGTGCCACAAATATTCTCGTGCGCACTGTTGATATTGATGTTATCGCTACCCTTGCTGGTTTGTTTTTTGATATTCATTCACCAATTAACATCTGGGTTGCGTTTGGCACAGGGAAGAATTTTAGATATTATAGCATTAACAATATTTGCCAAGTATTGGGGGAAGAGAAGTCAAGAGCAATACCTTTCTTTCATGCTTTCTCTGGGTGCGACACCACATCACAGTTTCATGGAAAGGCAAAAATATCTGCGTGGGAAGCTTGGAAATCATTTCCACAAGCAACCGTGGCATTTGCACATATTTTGCATGAGCCATTTCAGCCACTGACACTACAATCCAAGTTATTTGAAGCCTTGGAGCATTTGTGTCCTGTATGATAAAACCACTGAACTTAGCAGTATAAATGACCTGAGACAAGAATTATTTTCAAAACGGTCCAAATTGATGGAGAATATTCCTCCCACTCAGGTAAAACTTTTCACAGTAGCTGCTACAGCTACCCAGTTACAATAATTATATATCTTTTTTTTTTACAGGCGGCTTTACTTCAGCATTGTAATCGAGCAATCTACCAGTGCAGTATTTGGAGTAAAAGCCTTCAGACTATGCAAAATGCACCATCACCAGAATTTTATGGCTGGCAAAAAGTAGTCTCGCGCGCGCCATACCCTTGCCTATCCTAAAACCGCTACGCGGGGAAAGGAAGGGTCTGGACAACTGCCTATACTCAATTCGTTCCTGTGGAATGTAATCATGACATCATACAACGCAATAAACCTATTACGTAATCATCTAATTCATAGCGCGTACTAAATTCGAAAGCTTGTCAACTCAGCAGTTTTGAATCGACCAGTCAGGCAGTTTAGTGGAAGAAGCCAACTAAGTGCAGCAGTATGGCCAGCCATCTAGATGGCATTATTGTTAAAGCTGCTGGCTCACTTGGATACACCCTTAAGCCAGAACAAAAGCAGGCTCTTCTGAAGTTTGTAGGAGGTCAGGATGTTTTTGTATCTTTGCCCACAGGATTTGGCAAGTTACTTTGTTATATACTTTTACCCAGAATATTTGACTTGTTACGAGGAGTAGAGAATAAATGTGTTATAATAGTGGTTTCACCATTAATAGCTCTGATGAAAAATCAAGTAGCATCCATCACTAAAATTGGGTTGTCAGCCACTTATGTTGGTGATAGAGACACAAAATTGGCATCTACATCTGAGCAAAGTGTTATGAAGGGTAACTTCAGTATTGTGTTCATAAGTCCTGAAGCTTTATTTATATCAACCAAATGGAAGAGTATGCTGTCATCAGATGTGTATAGAGAAAATTTAGTGGGTTTCATAGTGGATGAGGCACACTGTATCAAGAAATGGTAAGTACATTATCAGTGCATTGACATAACAGCCATAAATTGACTTTTACTTTGTGTAGGGGAGAACAATTCAGAAGAGAATTTTCTCACTTGGGTGAGATACGTAGTATCATTCCTGAATGTGTACGAGTAATGGCGTTAACAGCCACGGCAACGAAAACAACCAGAAAATTCATAATTGACAGTTTAAGCATGCAGTTACCAGGAATTATTTATATTGCACCAGTTAAGAACAACATTATTTATATGGTATTGGATAAGCCTAAGGACATTGGCGATTATTTTGAACAAATTGTGGAGAAGTCAAAGGTTGAAGGAATAAGTATGCATAGGATGATAATCTTTTGTAAATCTTACAACAACATCATTACTATTTACTCGTACTTCAAACAGAAACTTGGTGAACGTATGACCGAACCGCCTGGATCTCCAAACTTCGTAATAAATAGACTTGTTGATATATATACTCATTGTACACACGAGACTGTAAAGAACAAGATTATTTCATAATTTACAAAACCATCAGTACTTCGTATTGTCATTGCTACCATCGCATTTGGCATGGGAATCGACTGTCCCGATGTACACCATGTAATTCACTGGGGTGTGCCTACAGATGCTGAGATGTACGTGCAGGAAAGTGGGAGAGACGGTGAACTATCATGTGCTACAGTACTAAAGAGTGCTTCAGATTTGAACAAACAATACACAACACAACACATGATAGATTACTGTACAAATAAGTCTAGTATTTGTAGACGAAAGGTCCTTTTTAAAGATTTTCATGGCTGTAGTTTCACTTGCACTGGGTGCAAATGTTGTGATGTATGCCGGCTCTCATGTGAATGTGGACAATGTGCTCAAAACTTAAAAATATTTTTATGTAATATTTAATGTTTCAATTATAACAACAGATGAAATTAATGACATGATGAATAGTTAAACACATTTTTTATAATCCAATCTTTAAGTTCTTGTTCTGATAAGTTTCGTATTAAATTAGGTCTTAACTTGGAAAATGATTTGTGCATATATGATGAATCTAGAGTATTTGATACCAGCAACTGTTCAATCACCTGATGCAAATCATTCGTGTAAGATTTCTCACTGTGATCTCCACTCCTTCCGCGTATATCAGCTTGCTTATCAAATGCAGCCAACACCTTGATAAACTTGCCCACACATTTCCCAGCTCTCACAATTGCCTTTTCTGACTTGTTGGCTCCCAATACTTCAATGGAAGATTTAACAACTCTATTTAGATGTTCCATATGCAGATCACAGCTTATATTTCTGCCAAGTTGGCCATGGACATTGATAAAACGAGACCATTTTATTTGTTCTGCGAGGTTGGGTGGCAGAAAAACATTGCATTGCAGCAACAATGTCAATGCTTCCATGGCATAGTTGGTATGCCCAGTTGCTCTGAAAAGCAGTAAAAAATACTTCCACATTCGCAGAATTCGATCACCATCCCCCTCTCTTACAGCATCCTTGAAGTTGAGATGTAACAGACCGAGACTAATCACTTCCTTGCTGTAGTCAAGCTTTGAACAATTTCTAGAAGCTGACTGAGGTCGTGACGGCTCACCAAACTCTGCTTTCAGGTCAACATACTTCTCTACAATTGCAGAGGCAATTGTCATTAGTGCTGTGCAACGTGTAGAATCATCTTCCATCCACAAGTCTGGAGAGACAAGCGTAGGAAGGGGAGAGTCCTCAATGGCTGTCATACCAAGGAAGGACATCACAGCAACCAAAATGTATCCAGTCACACATAGTTCCAGAAATCTTCATTAGCATTTACATCACTTTTCACTTGCTTTGTCACATTCCTCCTGTTGGTTAAATTCCTCAGTTGATATAGAGTACCCTTCTCCATTCCTGATTAGCCTCTTCCATACAGCCTGCAATTTATGGACAGTATTAAATTTTGTAAGCTGCAAAGTACTAACAGCAGCGGAGCAAAAAAAAAATGTGGGCTTAGTACAAGGCTGGATTCATATGAACGGTGTAATGTGTAAGCTTCCCATCAACTATTAATGGTTATAATCAACCGATGTAGTTTACAGACATTCACAGTAATATCCAAGTGACATAGCTCCATATAGTCGCTGGAAGTCTTAACAGAGTGCTGTTGTTTCTTAACAACAACTAAATAGTGGCATTTTTTTAATACTCAAGTTTTTACTGGTAGCTATTGTGTTGTAGGTTAATATGGTAAGAAATATAATTAAAAAAAAGAAGAAAAGAAATGTCCGTATCAACATGGGGGTGCCTCTACTGTGTCTTACATATTATTTATATAATATTCATTTGATACTGGAGAATATCACGAGTCGACGGGCTTAGTATTCACACGAGTGCCGCAGGCACGAGTGCAAATACAGCCAATCAGACAAGTGATATTCCTCAGTATCCAATGGATAATAATTTTATTATGTACTGCTCATGTGGGAATACCATAGTCACCGTTGCTATGACACTGTAAACACAATAAACAAGTTTATAACCTGGGGGGACACGATAACCCAACGTAATAACTGGGAATACAGGTGATATGGGGAAGTATTACCCTACACCACATCTTGTACTTCAATGCATTTTCTATGTGGCAACAGTTATCAGGCCCTGTTCAGTACATGATAATACTCCTAAACTGCATTCGTATTCTTTCATTTCCTTAATTCTTTCTATGGTGCAACAGTACCTCTAAATTACTATAATAGCTAATATTCATACTTCGTTCTAAATCTTAATGTAGAAAAAATTACAGATAATAAGGAACAGAAATAATCCTCCCAGATTAGCTAGCAAAAGTACATTGAAAGCTGTAATGAATAAAAAATCACTATCTGAATTACACCCACACAATAAAACTTTCCCCGTTGTGCGTGAATGTGCAACAAAGTTACCTCCATGAAGCACACTTTAGCATGCCAATCTTCTGCTACAGGCAAGATCCCTGCTAGGGTATGTCTCACAAGTTCAGATGTTGAACGTATCAGCTGAGCACCTCTTGCTCGAGCAACCGACAAGTAATCACCACCAAGTAGGGTAGTCAAGAATTCTTTGTCATCAGTCACACCTGTGTCAGGGATATACTTCTCACAGCTCAAAGACGGAACGTACAATTGATAGTGCTCAAGAATCTCTGTCATATCATCATAGGATGTCTCATTCTTGAGCAAAACTCCGAGTGGAATCTGCATTGTTAGATTGTAAGTAAATTTGTTGCCCCACACAAAATCATTCCAAACAAGTCCTGCTCATCACATTACAGTTAAAATACTCACCACTTCACTTTTTGCAGACATTTCCTTTGAGTATCTATGAGGAATATGGCTTTGTGCTAAGTCTTTGTAGTCTGCACTGAAAAATGGCAGAAACTTCACAATTGCTCGTGACACCAACACAGAAAAGTCACTTTTCAGTGACTTGGAATCTTCTTCAGTAGGGATAACATCGAAAGCATTGACTTCTTGTGGTGCTACATCTGAATACTCAGAAAAGTCTATTCTGTCTTTCACACCATATCCATGAACACAGTGGAGAGAACGAGTTTGGCAGTCACTGCGCATGTATCGTGGTTTCACATTTTTATCGATGTTGTCAAATACAATCTTATACCCAGCATTAATAGACAAGCCTTCCTCACGCATTTCTACTGTCTCATCACTTGGCTCTGGAGTCGGTGTCGTGTCCTTATCAGGGTTGTTGTCACTAAACTCCAACGTTGGTGCTGTATCCATGCCAGGGTCATCACTCAGCTCTGCTGTGTCATTGAGCTCAAAAGTTGGTGCTGAGTTTGGGTCATCGCTAAGCTCTGCATCTGGGTTGTCACTTTCTTCTTCACTGCTTGGGTTTGGTGACCACAAAGGAGATTGCGGAGGTGGGGAAGGTGACATCCCAAAGCCAATGAAAGGTTGCATGGTAGTCAACTGGTTATCCTGCATGTATATAATTTCTTTACTTTATGAGATGTACTGTATTATCAATCACATACCTTCAAGTCCAATTTCTCTTCAGCAACTTTCTTCCACTCCAGAACTGCTGTATCAAAGTCTTCTCCAAGGTTGTCCACTAAATTGATTATTGCAGTGTGCGATAAGGATAAGCCAGCTTTCTGTAGCCGCATGTAGACCTACATTCATATACTTAGAATATACATACTATATTAGCATGTATAGTATTACATACCTGCTTTGCTGAATGCCCAGCATACAGGATGAAGGAGATCACCTGCTGTATGAGGGAACAAGATGGCCGCCTATGTTTGAGTATTATTCCACTTATCACTGCCAAAATTAGATCCTCATTGCTCCTAGGTGCCTTTGTTTTTAAGCAAGCCCTCAAAAGCGACAGGAGTGTGGGTGCATGGGAACACAGCTCATCAATGATTTCCTTACAGTCAAATGATGAAAGAACTTCTATTGATTTGCTACGCACTACAGAATGATGCTTGTCGGAACAAATACCTGCAATTTCACGACTTAGGATGCATGATACTGTTTTGATCATTGCCTTCCTTGTACAAGCATTCTGAGCACACTGATTGGAAAAGGACTGGTAGTTCTTCCGTATTAATGGCCTGCAAATTCGTCGCCTGGTTGGTGTAATCTGAAATGATTTCAACCTTGACTTGTAGTGAATAGTAGCCTAAAATATATTACCAAAACAATTTTTTTATAATAATAATAATAAGCAAAACTTTACTGTAAGTGAAGGCGATCCAGTTCCAGCTGCAACAGATGTAGAGCCAGATGAGTCTGAGGGATTGGCTGAACTAAACAAGGGGCATGGCCCTGGGGTGACTGAAACTGGATGTACAGAGGGGATTGTATTACTGCCTCTAAGTACTGGGAGTGCCTGCGTTACATTATTGCTCAGCTCTCCATGCAGACTGTTATTTCTCTCTATCAGCCTCACACAAGATCTACATATATAGCCTCCATCAACTGCATCTAACCTCTCTTGGGTGCCCTGTAATTTGCCAATGAAATCCTTCAATGTTTGCAAGACATATCGTACATTACGGCCAGACAATAATCTTCTCTGCTTCTTCTCTTGCTGAGTGGAGACATCTTTTCCACAGCCAGAACAATATTCTATTACTGCTCCATCAACTGCATCCATCGCAAAAACTGGCTATAAACTATAGAGCTGAAGCCATGAACAAGTATTTTGCACGCAAACATTGGACCCCTCCCAGCTTCTAAGTAAACCACACCCACCCACATAAGTTATACACGTTAAGTATGTTCCTCCAGAATCTGGAGGAATGGAACGAATCGAGTATAGGCAGTTGTCCAGACCCTTCCTTTCCCCGCATAGCGGTTTTAGGATAGGCAAGGGTATGGCGCGCGCGAGACTAGGCAAAAAGGTGGACAAGTATGGAGACCAGTATGGACACTCTTACCAGAGGCAGCTAAAGCCAGCAGAAAACTATTGAGGTGTGGTTGCAAGGCTAAACCATACTGTTCCCGGAAATGCCGTTGTAAAGCAGCTGGGCTTCCTTGCACTGGCCTCTGCCAATGTGGTGGACATTGTGAAGCTAGCTAGCTGTTTTTTTTTGTTTTTTTTTTCAGATTCATAGATAATAAAGACACCTTAGATAATAAAGACACCTTTTTGCATCTCAAGAATATAAAATACTTATGTGTCATATTTAAAAAATTTTTTTTTACATATATCACACTATTATTATTTTTTGGGGTTATTTTTTGTGGTTATAATTGTTATATTTCGGAGCAGAGTTGTATATATTCGTGACTACCCTTCTGAATTCATTAGATACACCCCAGAGAATGTATGTGCCAAGTTTCATGCTTTTATCCACTCTGTCACAATAATTTCCGTAAGGGACTGGACTATATTTGAAACTTGGCTACAATTCAATTTTTCTTTATAATGATACTATAACATTAGAATTATAATTAAGTCTTACCAGCTCACAATTCAAATCCAGCTGTGATCATCACTTGTTTTTGTATAATGTCTTCCCTGATTGGTTCTGATGGCATTTGTTGTTGGTATCATAATGCTTTGGCAACTGTAAGGATGAGCTTGACAATGATGTAAATCACTATGATCACATAGCTAATCAGAGATCAGCATCTATCTTTATTTACTTTTTTTGTCCTTTTAAAATAAACTTCAACTGTTTTAATCTTTCTTTGTTGACCTTACCATTTACCGATGTACTTTTATTAAATTTCTTGAGGTATTTTACTATTGACAACAGAACCTACAAAACACACACACACACACATAATAATACACACACTTCACACTCATACCAGCACATGCACACACACATATAATGCTAATAGGCTAACACATGTATGCACACACATACTACATGTACTTACCTCAACGTACTAGTACTTTTCACATAGGTAAGGTAGAATTTTCAAAAGTCATGGGCTTTCATAGGTAAGAAATAGTCCGTTGGCTATATCAATGTTATTTCTTTCTAGAAAGATGCTTGGCACTTGAGTTTACACACACACCCGCATTCCACTTGTCAAAGCCTTTTCTTGGACATGGTAATAGTTGTAAAAGTGCAGCAATTTAAATATTTAACAATGCTGATACATGCATCTCTGATACCTACTTCTAAGCTATAATTTTATACACTTATGTTTGATGTAATTTTGTGACTTGCTCTGTAGGGCGTATACTTCTGGCTATTGGTGCCATTACGTTTACCATTTGTGTTGGTAATATATATTTAGAAAGAGAACAAGCAGTAATAGAAATACCAGAAAATCTGTCAGAGGCTAAAATATGTGACAAATATTACTACAAAACTAATGGAAATAGTAGCTTACTGGTGGTGCCAAGAAGGGCTTACTATGACAACAGAAAGGCATGGAAACCTGGGAAAGGAAATGTTATAGTAGTCTTGACTGAAACGAGTGATTTGGCATTAGGAACATTTGTAGCCTGCGAAATCAATGGCCACTACACGCCAGCAGTTGATGATGTAAGAGAGAACACAAAATGGGTGAGATCTCATTTTAAAGGATTCACATATTCTTTGGTGTTTGTTTTCTGCCTCTTTGTGCCTCAAGAATCTATTCAGAATGGAACAATTGTAAAACTCATCCACAAAAATAAAAATGAGAATTGTTACTCTCGAGTTGAGTGTGAATCTCCAATGATTGTCAAGCCTGACTTCTCTGTGCACAGAAGATCAATGGCCAGAAGACCAAATTCAGTTTTGGTGTGTGTAGCAGTATTCCATCGTCCACTGTACTTGGATGCATGGCTGAAATATCAGAAACACCTGGGTGTAGACATGGTCCATATTAATGCAGATTCAAGCTTTATTCTAAATGCTGTACATTACCCCAATTTAAAGGAAGCAATTGCCTCAGGATTTGTTGTGATTGATGTGTGGAAAAGTTATCTTGGGGAAAAAATGTTTTATCATTCACAACTTATCAAGAATCAAGACTGTGTAATGAAGTACATGGGCGAATTCCAATATGCGTTCATGTTAGATACAGATGATTTCTTCAATCCAGTACTACCTTTTCATAAAGATATTCATTATTATGTAGGCCAATATTTCAAAAACACTCAGATAGCCACAAAACATATCAAATGGGTGAGCTACTGCAAGTATCCTGACTTATCAAAGGTTCCTAGCAATGGAAATTTGACAGTTTTGGTGGAAGATGGGAAAACAAGACCTATGTGGCCTGGAAAAACTGTGCACAAACTTGACAAGGTATTACATGTGGCAGTTCACAAGTCTGAATCTAGAGTTAAGGGATATTACTTCGATAACTGGTATTCTCCAATTGCATACATATCACATATAAGACCTCAAAAAAAATGTGTTGAGGATTCATTTAGCCGCATCTCATAAAATTGTGTTTCTACTTTTTAAAATGAAGTTATATTAAAAAAATGTTGTTTTAACGGTAAAATTATAATGTGAAGTCTAGTTGCTTTACGAATTAAGACCACACTTCATAGACTAGTCTGTGCATCATGTGTCTCATTTCTTCTTGTTCAGATTCTGCTAGCTAATAATGATCATTGCGGCTTGACAATAATATTATAATAATTTATTAAGAGTATTAGCTATGTACACATTATCAAAGATACAGTTGCAAACAACGACACAGACAGATGTGGTGTATTATGAAACAGGTAAATAGTTTAATAATATCAGGAGCCCTGCAGTGAGCAGCCCCTTCTACCCCCCCCCCCCCTCGAAACAAACTTCATATCATACTGATGTAATTTTTCTATCCAGTCCTATAGCCATAGCCATTACCACTCACTTTCACCTCTGTTGAATAATTACTTGAGTATTGTGAATTTTAATTTAGCTGTATTTTCTCAATCATCAAATCTAAGTCTCCTAGTATTAGAGTTCTGTAGATTTGTCGTAGTGACGTACTTAAGTGTTCTTTTCAGCCAAATATCATCATAGTTAAGTCCAATATACTTAGAGATTAAGATTGACTATATCTGTATAATATATCTAACAAAACACATTAGCTATGTAAAGGAATTTAATTGTTTATTGAGCTAGAAGTGGTGCAGATGATTCAACACATTGTGAATCTGATAATACAATTGCCTTTTACAGTCTCATTAAGGTCAAGTAGCATGTATTTTAAAAGGCTATAAGAAAACCATCAAAATAGGAAGTAGATAAAGTGTGTACACAATATGGATGTCTAAATACAGCACATATAGGGTATGCACATGAGATTTATTCTGGATCTTGGAGATAATCTACCATGCAACACTACAAAAAAAGTGGCATTTCCTGAGTACAGTTTGAGTCAGAAATTAATATGAAATGTCAGGCTTGACTTTCATGAGTTACAAATGAACTATCAGGTACAGTACAGGAAATTTCACATTCTACTCTAGTTTTATGATGTGCATGAAATATGATATGCCCTGGTAATGTAATTCCATGAAATGTGATATTCCTTAAAAATTTCATGAAAACATGACATTTTGAATTTCCATAGCTATATCATGGATCATGAAACATGGACTGTAGCTGAAATTTTATGATATCAGAAATTTCAAACGTTAAATAATGAGGCTTGTGTTTCCATCTGTCCCGGACAGGTTTTAGCAGCCAATTTCAGTCAGGGGGACCGATTTTGGGTAGGACCCCGATTTGGCGCGTTACAGCAACACTAAAAACTCGGAACAGCGATGCTTTACCTTCTTTCCGTAATAATGTAAGGGCGGGGAACAGAGGAGGTTGTCGCGCGTCAAGAAACGTCATTAGTCACGTGACAATAATTTCATTGGACTGAGAGAATACTAATGCGCGCACGATAGCAGCAAACCCTGCAGCAAACGAATTATTTAACGTTGCAATGGCGTTTTGTCGGGAGTGTGGAGAAGAGATACGGAAGCATACATTCATACAACTTGAGAGCCTTAAAGAGTCATTTAGCTACACAATTCCAAGCTTTCCTATTTTTCAAGTCAAGATAAAACATATAAAATTTAGTTTCTTAAACGATAGTGATGTGTACGATGGCTTCATACAGGATGCTACTGCTGGAGAGTTAAAAGACACTTCTATTTTGAAACTCTGCGGTGGGTATACCAATGCCTTCGTGATTGAATCAAATGAATTTGATAGATGTGTAGATGTGAAGGAGCTGAAATTGTTGGAGGAAAAAGTATTTGTGATTTGGAAATGGAATTTATGGTACATTGATGAGGAAGAAAATGCAAGTGCAGCAGAAGATACAAGTAGTATAGAAGATTCGAGTGAAGTGGATGAGGCAGGTATGCACAGTGAAGGCATGGAATATATTCTATCAGAGGTTGATGAAGGTTCAGATGCACCTGCAGAATCTTTAAGTTCCTATTCTGTAGTTTTTAAATGTATTGGGTCTATGAAAGAGCAAAATTATCAAGATGTACTTGCAAATGCAGCCCTTTCAATAAGAAAGAAGGTGACTATTGGGGTTCGACTAACACCAGAACCTGCAAATCCTGTGGATGCAAAAGCAATTGCATTTGAGCTATTTGTTGATGATAGATGGAAACGTGTGGGATACATGGTTACTGAAGTGCTGGATTCTGTGCACCAAGCAATAAACAATAACAGTATCATCTCTACAGACCTAGAGTGGGTGAAGTTTATCACGCATTGGAGCAGATCTGCACCTGGGTGGTATTGCGGAATCAAGATTACTAGAACGGGACCTTGGGACAATCAAGTATTGAGATGTAGAAGCACTATAGACTATTACTAAATGCACAAGCATTAGACATAATGTGAACATTGATTCAATGAATAATCATCCAGCTATCAGAATATGAATACTATTAACCTTATACATGTAACAAATAAATTTAAGAGTACGAATGTTCAGCCATCACTTTTTGGTGAATACTAGCAGTTGGAGGTGGGGGTAGGTTTACAGGAAGGTTATGAAATTTAGCTCGAATGGACAGACTGCTTCTTATGGGAAAAGATGCTCTGCGACCAACATTGCCAGCAAGTAGTTCACGTCTTGGTGCTCTCTCTCGCTTAGGTCTGCTTCTGGGCTCATTAAAGCTAGGCATTTCTTCATAGAAGCGCTGATTGCTTGTAAAATAATAAAATGGGAGTGCCTTGTCCATTCTTTTGGAGAATTCCAAGCATATTTTTCTTCATTCATAATAAACCTGCAAACCCAAAATATAATTTTGATTACAAGTAATTAAATTACTCCTACTTGCTAACCTGCTTCAGAGTAAAATCCTTTCCAACACAGTCCCTAATGACACTGAAAAAACATTCAACATCATCTGTAGTTGATGACCGTGGATGTTCAATAGGTAGACTATGAGCTGCATTGAAATGGTTTCGCCATTCCCTGGTTTCAATACTTGCAATAATTCCAATCAGGGTCTCCCTGGTAAAGCCCCTAATTCTATCAATGGGCCTGCACAAAGTACATACATACTATAGAGATAGTACTGTGCTTGTATATGACATACAAGCAGTTTTACCTGCTAACTTCTAATAGGCTAAAGTCCTTTAGCCCATCAGCATACCATGGCATAAGATCTTCGCATATATACTCCTTGAAGTCCTGAAGGAACTGCTGCCTTTGTGTTTCTTCAAGTCCCCTTTCATCAATTGCTCTCCTCCAATTTCTTATTATAGATAAGTATTTTGCTTCAGTATTATAGCTACTACTTGTCATAAAAGCTATAACACCTGGACCAAAAAGACGCTCTACATCTGGTACAGATTCGCCAAGTCCACTGACCAGGTCTGCACCATCAGCTTTTATCCACCACCATGTATTGGGATGTGCACGAGCAGCTTCATGTAGTACTGAAACCTAAACACAACAGTATGTAATAAGTAGGCCTATCTTTAATCATCGGATGTGGAATATCCCAAGTCTGTTGGCCAATATTAACACTGTTGCCATAATATGACATTAGTCAGTGGAGTAAGAACATGAAAATGATTGGGGGGGCCGAACTTCGTGGCCATTATGTAGTATTTATTTTTTTATTTTTGATGTTAGTAAATTGTGAAATATAATATACAAGTGTAAATATATGACCAGTTATAAAAACACAGTTATACATGGGTCTGGATTTAAAAATTTCCAAAGAAATTCTTCCTTCTTTCACATACTGAAACAAATTCCCTCGCTACATGGACCAGGTCCAGCTCATCAGTTTTTTCATGATGCATATGTAGAAGCATGCAATGATTTAATCTCTCCTGTGTCATGGTGTTGCGTAGATATGTTTTAATTCTCTTCAGAGCTGAGAAACTACGTTCAGCTGAGGCAGTAGTGACTGGAATAGTAAGATAAAGTCTTAATAGAGTATGGATTTCTGTGAAAATAGTTTTGAGGCAAGGTTGGTTGTTGAAAATATCGCAAAGTGTATTTACTCTAGTCACCTGCTTGATTGCAATATTGTCCAAATGTGCTGATCTCACCACATCTTGAAGTGCTTCTAAATGAATGATGAGTTTATCCATGTCTATATCATTCTTATACAGCTTCTTAAATCTTGGAGAGAGAGATATGTTTTTTCCATTTGCACTATCGATCAATAATGCCTCAACACTTCTTATGAAAAGAAAATTTTCTTGTTGAAATCTTCTATGAAGATCTCCCTTGACAGTATCAATCGCTTCAAAATATTCTTTTCGATAATATTCTTCTACGGAACTGAAGGAATGCTGTGGTGCTCCATCATCCAATCTTCTTGGCACTTGCCTTTGTCTTGCAAGAACAGGAGGATCACAAGAAACTTTGGATGACTTTAATACTACAGTATCATAAAAGTGTTTAAATTTGACGTCTGTTCGAAGCCTTTCAAGGGATTTAATACACAAGTCTACAGCCAAAAAGCAGTCATCAACATTAGTCTCTTTAGCTTGAAGGTTGATTGAAAGTTGTTCAATCATGCTGAATATTAATATTGAAAGTTCTAATCCAAAATACGTGGAAAATTTATCCATGAGTGATAGCATTCCATTTGCTCGCCTAGAGCAATCATCCATGCCTTGTGAAGAAATCTCCATCGTTTCTCTTAAGGGTACATAATTGTCAATTATAGCTTGCATAGCTCCAGTTCGTGCTGTCCATCTTGTAGGACACAAAGACTTTACTTTTGAAGCATTACTAGATAATTCCTGCTGTTGTTTAACTTTCTCCAGAACAACTTCCCTTTTTGGTGATAATTTTATTAATTGGATCATGTCCATAGCAAAATTGAGTCCTTCTTTGATAGACTTGACTTTGTGAGCTACTTGCTGTACACTCAGATTAATGCAGTGAGCCAAACAATGCACAGGTATAGCTGAAGGGAAATTATCTTCAAATCTTCTACCCACACCTGTCAAATGACCTTGAAAATTGCTGGCCCCATCATAACCTTGACCTCTGCAATTTTCAAACTGTAGACCTAAAGCAAGTAAGGCATTCTTCAATGCCATATAAATGGTCTCAGCTGTGGTGTTTTCAAGTTGAACTAATCCCACAGCATCTTCGTGCACTTCGTAAGAATCAGACACCCATCTAATACAAATGATCAACTGTTCTCTATTTGAGACATCTCTAGTTTCATCTGCAAGCAGAGAAAAAAGACGTTGGGGCTGTATGTCATTCAACAGAGAATGCAACACTTTGTTGGCCATAATTTTTATTTGCTCATTTACTATTAAAGGTGATTGGTACTTGCATTCATTTACCCAAGCTGATTCTGCTGCTACCTGGTCAAGGATTACTGATAAATTGGAGCCCCCAGCATGGTCATTCCGGATGGGAATGCCTTGACGTAACAAACTACGCAGCACACGGAGTTGTTTAAGCAAACTTTCTCTCCTCTTTTTGGTAATTTCATCAGATTGCTTTTGAAGCTGATGGCCAATGGGTTTACTTTTAGATGCATTAAAAGCAAAAAGAGCATCTCTGTGAGCATGTGAGAGTTCATGTGCTTTAAACCGATCTAGAGCTTTTTTCCAATTACAAAATCCTTCTTCCGAAAATGCTCGCTCAGCCTTATTACTGGTAATAGCATGAGAAAATTTAGCATATTTACAATAATAGCAAAAAGCCTTCAAAGATACTCGACACAAGTGAAGCCAAGGGTAAGTTTTATACCATACAGCCATGAAACATCTGTTGTGAGTATTTTTACCTGTACCATAGCTTCGCTGTGTTTTTGCCAGAATATAAGAATCAGTAGGTTGAGAAATTTCAGAGGTTGAGCTACAACAGAAACAGCTTTCAATAATTTGGTCTGAATTTTGGTTAGATGGCATTGAGGCTACAGACTGCACTGGTGTATCTTCATATTGTATTGATGTAGTTTCAAATACAGGTGTACCTTCACACTGCTCAGGAGCTTCAGACTGCCCTGGAGGTGTACATTCACTTTGCACTACTGCAGCCTCATATTGTGTTGACATATCTTCACAGTGCATTGATATAGCATCAGACTGCCCAGGTGTTGCTTCACGCTGCATTGGTGTACCTCCACATTGTACTGTTGTAGCTTTAGACTGAGATGATTTAGCTTCAGATTGCAAGGTAGTAGACTCTGACTCCGTAAGTTCAAATCTTAAATCACTGCATTTAGATTTATTTTGAGTTGGTTGCTCAGAACCTAAACACATACACTTTGTAAAGCCATTCACTAGTAGACACTGAAAACTTACTCTGTGGTTTAAGAGGCCCCTTGGAAACAAAAAACGATTTCATAGTCAGCTGATTTGATTGCAATTTGATTCTTTTAGCAGCCGCCATTATAGCACAGAAAGAAGACTTTACAGACTAATCTTATGCAGGTTTAGAGTAGCACAAATAATGACGATACTAGCAGATTTTTTTTTTATGACCCACATAAAACAATTGAATAGAAGTGCAAAACAGATATCCTATAGATATTTTTATTGAGGTAATTTTATGAATAGAATTGAATAGAAGTGCAGATAGATCAGGTGGAGGGAATACAGCAAGTGCATGAGAGGGAACATTAATTAAAAATAGCCAATACATTATTAAGGAAAGATTGAAGGGGGGGCCGGGCCCCCCTCCTCTGCAGCATTGGGGGGGCCAAGGCCCCCCGGGCCCCCCCGGTTCTTACTCCCCTGTTAGTGTAAGTGCACCAACTGATGAGTAACATTCTGCTGTCAGTATCCAAGAACTAGAAAAAATGGTACCATGGTGCTGCAATAATCAATAACTTAGAGGGGGGGGGGCAGGAAGGTGACATATTAACACCTCCTGCCATATGTAACTTCATAGCTGCTGCAACCAGTTATGTGTATAGTGTGTAAAAGCTTCCCATTGCTCAAATTACACCAACCTGAATACGGGCATCAAGGCTAATCCTGCTAGCTGCAATGTCCCGTCTCAGTGTACTCTCAGATGGAGATGGAATATTCACCAAAGCCTGGTAAGAAACCTTAGCAATAACAATAAAATTAATTCTATAAGCAAATCTACCTTCATTGTGTGTCTTTCATGTTCGTGTGAAACATGAAATGAGCTAGCCACACTCCACATTGGTCCGTGGTGAAGTTTTGCCCACTTCTGTCCAAAATTACAGTACATAGTTTGAAGCCATGATCTATAGTCTTTAGGACAATGGGGGACCTAAAATAAAAATGTAATTAAACATTCGTAAAATTTAGAAGCACTAGACATACCACATTGAGGTCATATGCTACAAAGAAATTGGTTGTATATTCCACAAGCCCCATGGGCATCCTAGTCACTGGGAATATTGATTCAGATTCATCCATCCGATTAGTACCCACTCCTTTGGCCAAATTATAGAGTACATTTGACCTATTTCCAGCTTTCAGCTTACTCATTGCTGAAGCGGATAATTCAAGAAAATCTTCGCCTAATTCTGTATTCAATTTCTCCTTGCAATACTTTGAAAAGGCAACAGACATTGCATGTAGATCATTCTCAGACTCCCTCGTAGCTGACAACATGTTAATTTGAGCACCTAAATAGCTACAACTGTGTTCAGTTTGTACTCCAACATCAACCAAATCAACACCACTACACCCAGTCTGAACTGCCATAGATGTTTTAGAATAGCTGGTTTGCACTCCTACTGACATAGCTGTGGAAAAATAGAAAACTTCAGCAGTCTTGGGAGAATCGAATTTCTTTTTAAGCCATTTAACCACCTTATATCGGCATGAAGTATCTATTACAAAAAAAACTCTAAAGTAAAATGCAACATTAGTAATATGTAACATATATCACTGTACCAGATCGTTGATGTAAAGTGCCAGCATGTTCTTTGATATAGACTGCTGCAGAATTCCAAAATTCCATTCTGTGATGGGCTGGCCACTCCAACTCCTTGCACTGCAGCACATACTGCACAAGAGCTTTTATTTCAGCCATGCTCCAGGCATTATGCTTGGATGTATCTGTGGTACTGTTGAATATCTTTATTAAAACTGTTGCCTAGTTTATTGTTTTATATTACAAACTAAGCTCACCTGTCATCAGCAACCTCAACTGCAATGGGTTCACTTCTCACTGGCATCCTCAGTCTTCTCTTTGCATGCTGTGAAACATGCAGAAATCTCCTAGGAGTTCTCTTGCTCAGTTGAGTTGGTGTCAAGAACGTAGGAGAGCCTCTGGAGCGCTTCTGAGCCATGATTCGCTGCACAACTACTTAAACTATTGCAGGTTCCAAAAGGTTCCAAAACGCACCGTTTTCCACGCCCTCGTTCGGCGTAGTGATGACTCATAATGACGCGCGACCAACCTCCTCTGGGCGGGGAAGAAGCCTGGCGTAAATAGATCCTTTACCTAATAAGGGGTCTGGTTGTGCCTCGAAGAAAGTGAAGCTCACCCGTGATGTTCGTACTCTCGTCTAAATGATAACGCGACACCCAGTTGCCTACACTCTAGTGACGTTTTATAAGCGCCTCTTGACTCTACTTTAAGTTTTCCGGCTGTGTTTTAGATCTGGTCAATCTGGTGGGATAGCGAGTGAGACATTTCACCTAGACCAAAATGAAACTATATTGTAAGTGTTTAAAATGAACATATTGAAATATATCTATTTTGATAGAGCATTAAACTTATCAGGTTTTCCGATTATACCCATGTAACGGGACCCTCTACCAAACTGCTACACTGAGAATGGGTCTGATATACAACTTGTACTTTTGGAATGCTATTCAATAGGTTTGATCACATTATAATCTGCAGTTGATCTTGGTTGCGTAGTGATGAATTCATTCATCCTGTTGCATGGGCATTTTGAAATTTATCTTGCAATGGCCATTTACAAATGTTGCCTGGTGTACAAGTTGGCATATAGGTAGAAATTTCTGGTAATGATAGTTACTAACTGCTGAAAGCAACTGTTGTTTGCTATTAGTTACCGTAGACTTAGGTTGTTAAGCACGTGTGGGTTGTTTGTTATAAGCACTTATTTTTGTTAAGTGCCTGTTTTCTTCCTGGTTTTAGCACTTTTTATGAAGCTCTCCACACGTTCCGTTTACTGGTAATTGGTGCTCAGCCCCAGTTCTTAGGATACCACTCGCTATTAAGTGCCCGTTTCCTTACTGTATGGAGTTGCTTAACCTGAATCTACAGTATCTATTAGGTTTGTTTTGAAATCGCTCAATAAACACCTGAGAGTGAAATATCTTGCCTTATCACTCTGATATCTTCACGGCTGTAGTTAGTACTATAGGACTGGTAGGTAACTCACAGCCTAAAGTAGGTCATAGGGGTTCCCCCACATCCCTAGCTGATAGCTGAAAAGTTTGGCCCGGTTGCTATAACTACAAGGGTAACGAGCTTGCGCAGTACAGCGTGAAATAACAGCGTGAAATATCGTGAGTTATTTCACGGGTCATGTACCTAAAAATAATCATTGTGAAGATATCTAGGGTGGAATAAATAAATATAGCTATATATATATATATATATATATATATATATATTCCTGCTCAAACGTCAATCAGTACTTAGAAGTTGATATTTAGTATTCAAAGTTGATAATCAGGACTATGTTTAGCACTCACGTTGGTTTTTGAGCTCTGGGAAAAGGTACAAATTCACTAAAACAAAGTTTTGCAGTACAGGCAAATGCACAAGTTTAGGTCAAATTATTGAATTTTCTTTTTTTGAACTTATCATATTCTGTATGCTTTCTTTCAAATCTGAGCAAGGTTTGAATGAGCAATTGAATCAAAACAGGAAATGAATGTTTTGAGATACGTTTTCTCAAATTAATGCTTAAAATGACTCTGACTTTCAATGCATTATATCTTTGAGAACTAATACTTCTGAACTATATGTAGGGTATCAGCAGGTAGCTAATTTACTGTACTATAGTTTACCAAAATAAACAAATATTTTTTGAGCAAATTTGTACCTTTTCCCAGAGCCAGTCACATATTTTTGTTATAATAGTATTAATCTGATCGATACTCAAGTTAGTATACAGTAATTGGTTTGAGTTGATATTTAGTGCTTTTTAGTGTTTGGAAGTTTTTATTTGGTCCTCAAATTAAATATTCAGTTGCTGCTGCTAGTTTTCCATTTGACAATGACTTTCAGCTTTGTAAATTGAAATACATATTATGCTTCTCTTCTGAGTTAAATAAATTCATTGGTTTAAGATCTGAACTGAAGGTTAATCCACTTAGATATTAGCTATATAATAACAATTTTGCTTGTATAGATTTAAGTATGTGACTAAAATGTGTTTTAATTTTTGTAGGGCGCGTAGTTATGTATATTGGTGTGATTATAAGCACTATATTATTTATCTGCTATACTTGTATTGGAAGACTACAGATGTCTGGATCAGACTCTACAAATTTACTAAAGCCTTCAAGTCTACCAAAGCTGCCATTCAATCTGTCAGAGGCGCGTATATGTGATAAGTATTACAGTAATTCTAAAGGAAACTGTAGCTTACTGGTAGTGCCAAGAAGAGCTTACTATGACCACAGAAGGGCATGGAAACCAGGAAAAGGAAATGTTGTTGTTATTTTAACAGAAATGAGTGATTTGGCGTTTGGAAGTTTCATAGCATGTGAGATTAATGGCCACTACACTAGTGTGGTTGATGATGTCAGAGAGGACACAAAGTGGATTAGGGCAAATCACAAAGGATACACATACTCTTTAGTTATTGTATTCTGCCTGTTTGTGCCTCAAGAAGCCATTGTAAATGGAGCTAGCGTAAAACTCATTCATAAAAGTAGAAATGATAATTGTTACTCAAGAGTGGAGACAGAGTTCCCCCTAGTAGTAAAACCTAGGAACTCCACCATTGATAGAGGGCCAAATTCAGTTTTGGTATGTGTGTCAGTATTCAAACGTCCTCCGTACTTCAGTGAATGGCTGAAATATCAGCAAAGGCTTGGTGTAGACATGGTCCACATCAATGCTGATCCAACTTTTGTCATGAATGCCACCTCACGATACCCTTACTTGAAGAAATCTCTGGACTCTGGTTTTGCTGTCATGGAAGAATGGAACGATTTCCTGGGAGAGAAACTGTTTTGGTATTCTGAGCTAATCAAATACCAAGACTGTGTGATGCAATACTTGGGAGTGTTCCAGTATGCCTTCATGTTAGATGCAGATGATTTTTTCAATCCAGTACTTCCTGACCATAAAAATATTCATTATTATATGGGGGAATATTTCAACAATCCGACAGTATGTACTAAAGTTTTAAACTGGGTTACTTACTGTAAATATCCTGATTTATCAAAATCTCCCAGTGATGGAAATTTGACAGCTTTGGTACAAGATGGAAAAACAAAGCCCTATCAGGCTGGAAAAGCTGTGCACAAACTTGACAACTTATTGTTTGTCAATATCCACAAAGCTCATACCATATTGAAGGGATGTCATTCAGATGAGCAGCCCTCACCCATAGCGTATGTTTCACATATACGGCCTCAAAAAAACTGTTGATATAATACTGTATTCATTTTTAACTAGCTACATTATTTTGTCACATTTTAAATTTTGTACATGTAGCTATATAGCTGTACATTATTCTTAGTGCTGCAAATTCTTGTCAAATACAGTGGTCCTACTTATACCGTAATGGTAGATTTATTTGGTGCAAGCTTATGAGTAAACTATTCTACAAATCAACTAAGCAGTGAGCTTATCTACCCACTAGTACATAAGTCTTGCCACAATTTTATTTTTAATTCTGTATGGTTTAAAAAGTCTGTGAAAGAGAGAGAATAATATCTAATGAGTAAAAAAAAAAAGACTGAGAAAGAAATTGTGAAGTGATCTGTGAAAGCGACACTGAGCAGTACCCCATAACATTATAAATACAGAATTGGAGTATTTGTTTGCCGGCTGGTTGCCGTAGCTCAGTGCAGAGCGCATTAGCCTGAAGGTCACACGAAGAGAATCAAACATTCTTTCTAGTCTGGCGTCGCCGACCCTTTTCCCACGCATAATAATAATATAAGGAAAAGGGTCGGCGACGTCAGACTACATTCTTTCCACCGAGACTTGTACTTATTCATTACCGTATACTCACTACACTCACGATCTTTTCCAGTTGAGGCACTGTCTTGGGTTTCTTACTAGTAAAAATCGTCATAAATTCAAACCTCCTTTACCGTAGTTTTCTTTTACTTCTTCAAGATTTGGTGGTTGTCGTAACCAAACAAAAGAAGTTTCAAATGGACCAAAATACTGAAGGTATATATATATTGATAAACTTGTCCGTAACTTACTGGAATTCGTTTGTAGCTGTAGTTACTCCTCAAGAATATGGCCAGCAACCTGTAGTTGGTGGTCCTAGTGGTGGGGATGATGAAGCTTACTTGTATGGCAATACCCAAGAACAGCATGAAACCTCTCAGGTTACGCTGGGAAAGAGAGGTCGTCCTCAAGAAGGGCTAATGGACTCCCCTGCGGAGGAGCAATATTTTGTGATTGACTCGACACCAAACTATGGGATAGGAGGATCTTCTAGAGGTAGGCAAACAGCTGATGGATATAACCGAGGAGGAATGCCCAAGAAAAAGAAGAGAAAGACAATAGTAAGAACTTCTTGTTTGGTAGTGTTTAATAGCGCTGAGGGTTCACACCTTTGGTGCTTCATTAGCTTAGTAGTAATAGCAACTAGCAGCAATGGCCAAGCTCACCAATCCTGGTTTTTACAGCTATGTACCTACCTTCCTCTAGTGTAGCCTACCCAACTGGGTTAGAGCAGCTGCTAAAATATAGGCTTAGGGTGTGGGTAGCCCCTACAGTCAACTTTACACTTTGAGTTTCCTGGCCCAGTACTAACTACAGCAGTGAAGATATCTAGTATAGAATAAACCACTTATTACACTCGTCAGAGTGATATGGCAAGATACATGTATTTCACTCTCAGGCATTATTTTCACTCTTCCTCTGGCTGTGAAAATAAATTAGCCTGCTCATGAAATATTTTGCCATATCACACTCTTGACTATTTTATACATAATATTTATAGCCCGTTACCTGAGTGACCGCGCTTGTCATCTAGTCTATAAATCTGATATAGTCCCCGGTATTCCCATACGAAAATGTATTAGAGGGAAAGAGTTGATATAGTTCGTAGCAACTTTTAAAAGTAATGAGAAAATGACCTGAGAGATCTATAAATAGGAGCTATTTGTTATCAACGGGCTATAAAGTAGTTACAGTAGGAGATAAAAACAAGTTTCGAATTCCGTTCCATAGTACGGCCGTAAAACGGTAGTTTTTTACCGTAGTTTTTATTATTGCGTTCCGTACCGTTTGGACACAACGGCCGATACCGTTTACTAAAACAGTTAAGCTTTTCTGTTGATTCACAGGTATTTTCTAGCTAGAAACTCTTCCATAGCTATATCAGCAAGCTAAGGCTTTGTATCGACCATTAAATGCTATGGGGATAGTGCAAAAAAGATTGTACAAAAATTTAACTTGCTTCAATAAAGCTGCAGACTGAAGTTCCGATGAGCACAGACCTATAACGAGGTCCGCACTTCGTAGATCTTCTGTTAGCTACCGGTGGACCTCCAGCAGTAAAAAATCTAAGCCCGAGGAGGCCCTAACATCGAGAAAATATCGATACTGCACGGTGGTCAAACTAACAATTCTCCGCGAGACAACTTCGAATAGGATGGCTTCAATTTTTTTTAACTTGAAAAGCTCCGCCTCAGGAGCCTTTCTTTTTTGTAGCTGAGTGAGAACTTGTCGTCAAGAAATTGAGATAGTCAGAATGGCTTCAATTTGATACTACAGAAATTACCACTAAAGAAAATGAAGTAAGAAAGTAATTTTGTTATTTGATTGCTAAAATTGATCATCTTTTGTTTTTGTAGCTGAGAGCATGTAGTCATGAATTACCTGTAATTCAGATAGTCAAACTAGCTTATGTTTGATACTACAGAGGTTACCAATACTCAGGAATTTGAGATAAGTAGCAACTTCATATTTGTTGGCTGAATTACATAAATAACACTGGCTTTTTTTTTTTTTTTTTTTTTGTAGCTGAGAGCTTTTTCAAGCTGGTAATTGAGGTATTCAGAATGGCTTAAGTTTGATACTATAGAAGTTACCATTACTCAGGTAAGAGAGTAATTTTGCATTTGTTTGCTAAAATTAATGGTCAACTGCTATTATAGGGTTTTGCAGGAGCTAAGCTAAAATATAGTAACAATACTGTAGCTTTATGTTACCTAACTAAGCAGGCTCGCTCGCCATTTGTGCTCAAGCACATCACTAGTGATATTTGTTTGTGTATGTGTGTGTGTGCGTGCGTGTCAGATAAATATTTCTCCAGAAATGGAGGATCAGTTAAAGTCTATCACTTTGGAGCAGGTAAAGGAAGAGAACAAGACTAAAATCCTGGTGGTGGATAACCTGGCCTCTGGTCACTTCATTTGCTCCATATGCAATGTGCCTGTCAACTCTATCAAGGCAAGTTTGGACTCTCGTTGAGCATTCGATTAAGCTAGAAGTATAATACATGTCATCTTTTACCAGTTGTCCAACTTGTGGACGCGTCTATTTCATATGTGGTACCTCCAAATGTTTATTCAAGTTCTTTATACTGTAGGAAGTAGTTAAATTGAAGTTTCATTGTCTGATAGGGATATTTTATTGTAAATACACATGAAATACTGGTGTAAAGAAATTTTTTTTCAACAGTAAGTGGCGAGCGAGCGTAGCGAGCGAGACACTTACAGGGGTAACACAATTGAAAATCGGGGATGTTTGTTGGTTTATATATATGTTTGGACGTACGTAAGGCATTTTTGTACTTTGACCCTCGCGTTTTTGTGTTAGTTCGGTGGTCGTCCCCGTCCCAAAATTTACTAAACAGAATCCTCTGTTTATCGATCAGTACCAGTATCACCCTAAATTGAATTGTTTACCGTTTTGAATTCTTTTACGGGTCCCTTTGGCATGGTTATAAGCCGTACGCAACAGTATTTACTTGAAAATGCATTGTCCACTAGACTAACCGGGAAGGTAAGTCTCGTGTAGGTGATGTCTAGTTGTGTCAAAGCATTGTGTGTTACAGCCACTACTTGCTAAAGAATATCACAAAGAAAACGTTTAAATAACGTGTATTGTTTTGTTGTTGTTTTTTTCCTTCAATTCAAACAGTTGCAGCGAGTTGTTACTATGGCACTGAAATCCTTTTACCGTGTATGCGTAATTTAAAAACTCGACCTTATTTTCAGTAGCTTCAGTGTTAAAAGTCAAAATCATTCATATAAAAATAATATAGTCTTTAGGCTCACTCGCTATAGTGCTACAGTCTTTTCAGTAATTCCAGGATGATTTCATTTTGTATTGTATTTGTTTAATAGAATTTAGAGACTCACATTCGTTCCTTGGATCATATTAAGCGTGTCAAGATGTTCCTGTATTCCAAAACCAATAGCTGCAGCTTCAACTGTGAAGTGAGTGAACTGATGGAATTGGCGAGCATGTGAAGCAACGGGACAGTTTCAGGAGTAACGCAGTTGAGGTTCCATGATATTTATTAATATTATTTATTTTGCTTGTTGATATGGTATGACCCTTTTTTTTCACCTGTGTGCCTCTGCTTGCCAAGTTTAGTAAAGTGATCCCCTTATATTGGTGTGATGGGTCAGGATATCTAACGCAGATCAATTCAGCTGGTGTAATACACTTTTTTGTGAGGGAACTTTTACTCCTTAACAAAGCGTTACTGACTAGTAGAGCCTAAAAAAATTACTATTGTACGTTTCAATGGAAGGTGCACTTTAACTTTATCGTAGTGCTAATATTTGACTGCAGTGTGTTGCTAAACACTACACTCAGGCTCAAGAAACTAGAAGTGAGAAAAAAAAAAAAAATTGCTAAGAGGTGTATGCATAGCTTAAAGCTCTCTTTTGCTTAGCCCCTATATCTATGGATAGAATTTTTTTTGAGAATTTCATATTAATAAAATTCTTAAAATATACCTGGGCTGTATTACTCACCATTTGTGCTCAAGCACACCGCTAGTTATATGTAGTACCAAGGGTGTGAACCCTCAGCATTACTATACACTAGCTAGCTACAGTATTTCAAAGAATGATTCTTTGGAGTAGTATCAATATGTAGCTCACACAAGTTGATATGTAAAGCTTGAGTAAGTTGATATGCACTCATGCAATGAAATGGTACATAGATGTTAATGTTGTCTTCATAAAAAAAGCATAACATACTAGTGACACTGATTCATCCACCTCACCTGTAGTTTCAATGGGTAACTCCAACTCCAAGCATTCCTGTAAACCGCTGAACATAGAATGCAAAACTTACCGTGGGCAGCAAAGAAATTATTTGCTCACATGAGTACAGCATGACTATGGGGGGTGTTACCAACAAATTGTACGGCCTAATAAACTAGCTTTTTCTGAAAATATATGTCGAAACAATTTTTTTGGCACATTAAAGGGACTTAAAATGTCCAGTGCAAGATTTTGATGCTTGTTTTAATCTTTGGGAGGCTGCCCTCTTCGAGATCCACTTTTTGTTGTGCGGTAGAATGAATGAATGACTGACTGACATACAAACTGAGAACTGTAACCATCTTGCACATGCGCGGTGAGAGTTGAATATATTGTAATGACTAGCCATTATTCTGTAGCATTTGATATGTTTTGTAGGTGCTATTGTGTACTTTTTCTTTCTTTAGCTTTGCTCTATCAAATGTACTAATGGCATCTTATATGAACAGCATCTCATGGGCAAGAAGCATGCCAAGGTAAAGAAACAAATTCCATTACCTGTAGTTGTGTATGGCTATTTTAGTCCACATTTTATAATGAGACCATGACACTACTTACCGTTTTTTTTTTTCAAAGGCATCGTATTCAGGTCCTAAATTTGAGGTGTATAACAGGAATACATACATGGGTTTATTTTATACTAATTTACAAATACAGGTTTTATTGTACTGAGTACTGTCAAGATAATTTTGAAACTTTTGTAATATACTGACATATATTTTCCGGATGAGCACCTCATCAGTGGCATCTTATGTTTGAGCGTATCATAGTATTTGGTAATCCAAATACATATAATAACTGTCCTGTCTACCTTTACTGTCAATTGCCCAGGTGTATTTGTTGGAGTATCAGCACACTTACAATGGGTGTGTCCTAGCTACAATAATACACATACTGTATGCGTTAGAAACGCAGATGATGATGATGGTTTGTGTTGCATGAATAATTCATTGGCTGAACTAGGTTGGTATAAAGCATTGTCATTACTGAATGGGTAAAGCGTCATCACATTCAATAGAAGTGATTAAGGAAATGACGACTATTTGGGGGGTGGGAGAAGAGGAAGTTGCTTGCTGATGCACTTTGGATATATATTCCTAAGTTTGATAAGAGAATCCATGGGATTTTGTTTAATGGTCCCATGGGAGAATTGACAATATTACTGTATTGTAAAATACTACATGTTATACAGTGTATTTTGAGTTTCTTTAAACTCACTGAACTCGAGTTATCGCTTAGATTAACTTTGTGTTAACAGGGCTATATTTAGAAAATATGGGAGGGTGCGGGTGAAAGTTTGAGCAAGTCCACCGCCCTCTATGTGTATATCAAGTGACTGGGGAAAAAGGAATGTTATTTATTGTTGAGAGTAATTAAATTCACTGTAATTTTGGGTTCAGAATCATCAGCACACTGCACACAGGATGAACATATTAGCGAAGGAGGGGTGGGAGAAGTTTAAAAGTTTTGGAGGAAAAGATGGAGAGTTAGAGGAGGGAGTGGGGGAAGGAGGAAGAAGCTGAAAAGTTTATGGGAAATGCTTTCACCCTTTTTCACCTGTGCCTAGACTCCATACATGCCCTACATTGAAGCTAGAGAGAGGAATTAAAACCTTTCCTTTCCTTGTACCTCTGCTTCTGTTTAGGTAAACACCACCTGCAGGCTCTTTTCAGTTTTCATTTCAACCATTAAATCTTTGAATTAGCCAAGGTGGGGGGGGGGGGGTTGGTTGGTTGGTTCTGGGATCTCCCTCCCCCCAAGATTTTTGGAAGTTGATCAGTTAAATTCTGTGAGTAGTAATAAGATTATAAAATTGTGTATGTGACCAAGTACAGATCTGTGTGTGAAGTATACACTTTCATATACATACACAAAGAGGTGTATGTATGCATCAAGTTGTGTGGGTTTAAATAAAGTGACTAGGGCTAATACATACTGTGTATCCCACCTCCAGTAAAATATCATGCATGAAACTCTGATATCTCCTTCTGCAATAGTGCAGCAGCATGGACAGGTTTTTCTCCACTTGTTTCATTCGTTGAGTGTTCCAGAAATCACGAACATGTAATATGCCTTCATATACACCTGGAGTGATGAACTATGGAGTTACCCTATGTACACTAAATGTGCACTTTCATGTATTTACAGGCATTAGAGAACAAGGCCCATTTATCAGGTGAGCCATTAACTGTGGTGACTAAGGAGGGAGCAAGGTTGGAATAATACACATATATTAGTGGTGTTTGTTTGTGATCTATCCTTTAGTAGCTTTGTGGTAGCCAATGTGCCTATTTTCACGAGCAGAAATCCTAGTGCTGTAAACAGTTTATTTGGAAGCTGCGTAGTGCACATAAGGGGATCTACTGTAAACCAAGTGTGAAAGCTATTGAGGCTTGGCTTACTAACTTTTGCCAATGAGCTTTTCAAGAAGTATATGAGATAAACTCGTTCAAACTCTTTTTTTTTTTTTGAATATTAAAAAAAAACACCATTGTTATTCATAATGCTGAATTCTGAATGTGCGTGTTTGTAAACTCAATTTCTGACTTGAATCGGTTAATGCGTTTTTATTTTCATAAACAGCTGCAGAATTAGAATGAAACTTTCTCAATCAAAGGGGTCTACAGTAGGAGTCAAAAAAAAGTTTCGAATTCCGTTCTGTAGAACGGCCGTCGCACAATAAAAAAAAACGGTACGCCGTTTGTTGAAAAACGGCCGTTCCGTTCGACCGTGTTACCGTTTTAATCTTTCTCGTTCACCGTATGTCTTGCTCAAAGAAATATAAAAAATCGTTTATCCAATAAAACGTTCTGATTTTTTGTTTACAGGCTCCAGAGGCGGAGCTTTTCGTGTTTAAAAAATTGAAGCCGTCCTATTCGAAGTAGTCTCGCGGAGAATTGTCAGTTCGACCACCACACAGTATCGACGTTTTCTCGATGTTAGGGCCTTCTCGGGCTTAGATTTTTTACTACTGGAGGTCCATCAGTAGCTAACAGAAGATCTACGAAGTGCGGACCTCGTTATAGCTCTGTGCCCGTTGGAACTTCAGTCTGCAGCTTTATTGAAGCAAGTTAAAAATTTATACGAGCTTTTTTGCACTATCCCTGTAGCGTTTACAAGGCCTTAGCTTGCTGATATAGCTATAGAAGAGTTTCTAGCTAGAAAATATCTGTGAATCGACGGAAATGCTTCACCGTTTTTTACCGTTTTAGTAAACGGTGTTGGCCGTTTAGTCAAAACGGTATGGAACGCAACGATAAAAACTACGGTTGAAAAACTACCATTTTAGGGTCGTACTACGGAACGGAATTCGAAACTTTTTTTTTTGACTCCTACTGTAAATAAGAAGTAGTCTTGGAAGTCGTAGCTCAGTGGCTAGAGCACTGGTGGCTAAAGCCAGGGGTCTTGGGTGCGATTCCCTTGAGATTTTTTCATATACACATACCTTTTTGAACCACCTTGATTAAGAAGGATTCATTCTAGTTTGTTTTTTTGAAGGGTCAGAACTTGGTAACTGTGGAATTAATATAAAATTAATATTAAAAAATACAAGTTTGGAATATTGCAGCTAGGGTGCAGAAGACGCATCATGTATGTATAATTTAAAATTATTATTATATTCAGGGAATACCAAGACTTGGCCCATCAGTGAGAACATAGACATTATCTTCAAAGAAGAAGTGGTGAAAGAAGGCACTGCATTGACTCTGGGAGTCACACCCATTATGATGTCACTTCTCAAATTGGAGGGTCCCTTCATAGGTACATACATTACGATGGTTTGAGTGGTGGGCTATAACATGTTGAACCGCACAGGTTGATATGTGACCGTCTATAGGAAAACCAGGCACAACGCGGCACCCTTCGAATTTTTTTTTTTTGCACTTACGGAGTTGTCGGCGTCCAGATATTGAGCTCTCCAAGTTTTATCGTCGTAGCTTAAGTCGTTCCCGCTACAATAGACCTAACCGTTCCCTTCCGTCGGCTTGAAACAATACATTTTTAAGAAATCGATCGATCTTTTCTCGATATTACGCACGCCGCGTTGTGCCCGGTTTTCCCGTAGACGGTCACATATATACATGTAGCTTGTTAAATGAAAGGCAGCGAAATAGTTACTGTAGTTAGCAAAGAGAAATGTGTAATTGTGTTAGAGCATGCGTATTTGATGGATTCCTCCTTTGTACTTCCTATTATTACTGTGCACATGCGTGAGAGGGTTAGAGTAGTCATCCTGTCTGTCTGTCACACTCTGATTTAGGAGATTACTTACAAATTAACTGTTGATTTAAGTATGAACTTACTCAGAATGATAATTTTTAAGACCTTTGATTGTGCTACTTTTTTAATTTCGGGCTAAATTGTTGCAAAAACGTGAAGCTTCAGCTCCGTATAGGTGCCAGATTTTGTGGGTAACGTCCCCTAGCGTCACATAATAATTACGTGAGCAAATAATTTCTTGCAGCCAGCGATGTAGTTTGCTTTATGCTCAGGGAAGTTGATGGAGTTGAAAGAAATGAAGTTAGTGGAGTTGAAAGTAGTGAAATTTCGCTTTGAAAATGTATACCGGTTAGTATTTCTGGCTAGCTTAGCTTCTTCTCTTATGAAGACAGCGTTTCCATGTACCATTTTCATTGCTCGAGCTACAGTATTGAAGGTTCGCACCTTTGGTGCTTCATTGTTATTATTATTTGTTGACAAATGAGCTGTGAACATGTTGGTGGTAGTAATAGTATTATAGTTTTATTATGGTTAAACGCTTTCTGATTTTACTGTGAGACTAAATTCCATTTGGTGAAGAACTTGCGTATGTACCAGTGTTTAATTGCTTAGTGGTAATTGCAAACAGAGCAGTACTGTTTGTAAACAATCCTCACTGTTAGTACTGAATGTGGTACTTGTACTAGTAGTAGTAGTAGTAGTAGTAGTAGTAGTAGTAGTAGTAGTAGTAGTTAGTAGTCATGGTAACAGTACAGGTTTAACTAGTATTTATACATGTAGTAGTAGTAACAACAATACTGTTTTTGTTGTTAATACTCATGTAATGTACTAAAATAATAATTAATATTAAGCTAATTTCCCCCCACGTTTTAATCCTCCCTTTTTTTTGTTAGCCATTACACTCACTATGTACAATGCATGCACATTTGGCATGAACATTGCACAATTCCATGGATGTCATACATATCACGTTTAGGCCACAGCATGCAATGAGCATTTATGGTCCAGTCCATGAATAATATACCACAGTACAATACATACATGTATGTACATGTACATTGTATGTGTAAAGGAATTGTTAACAAGGGTATTGTACCATCATACGCGGAGTTAATTACGGGGACAAAAATTGCAGCCTACATGATGCTTGGCCAATTAGAATCAGTAAGTCCTTATATACATAGTATTACTGGTCACAAGCCAACATTGCAAGAGCGTTTTAATGGATCAGAAGAAAGATTTGCTTTGCCCTATTTCTTTTCATTCTGAACTTTAATTTTGACTGGTCATCTTTGTCCATGCCAGTTGAAGAGACCACTGTGTAATTTACTCGTAGCGTACTGTATATATACCTACATTTGAAACCTACTGTATATACCATACTATTGCAGTTGTGGTGGGCTAGTTTTTACTGACGTACATGTACCATCACTAGAAATGCCGATAGTTCATTTTGCTAAAAAAAATTTTATCCTTGAAGCTTCTCTCTTTTGATCTGTTGATCCCTAATCACTGCAGACTTACACCATCAACCGTTGAGGGTTTACACCACTTTTTATTATTATTATTATTATTTTTTTATCCCTAATCACTGCATGTTACACCAGGGATAAAAAAACACCAGTTTTGTAATTAGGGTTCCAAATAAAACACCAGTGTTTTATTTGGAACCCTAATCATTGAAGCTTTACACCTAATCATTGAAGGTGCACATCACTGGTGTTTTATTTTGATCCCTAATCATTGAGGGTTTACACCACTGGTGTTTTATTTGGAACCCTTTATTCATGTATGCATGACTATTACAAACATCAAGTACAGTGACGGTCTGAAATTCCTTAGATATGTAGCTTATTGTACATGTTGTATGATGAATTTTACCTTTAAACCACAGTGTTAAATCGAATAAGACTAGTTGCTACATTTAAGGAATTTATTTTGGCCGTTACTGTATAGTGTAATGTCTATGAATACATTGTATTAATAATTTATCTCGTGCTTGCACCAGGTCTGAAGTATGCCCAGGAAATAGGTACGGAGGACGAAAACTGCGTCCCCAACTATTTCTGTACACTCTGTGATGTCCTTTCTGAAGCATTCAATTTCCACCTCCACTACGCCTCGTCACTGCATCGCACGAGTGTGCTGGTGAGAAATCTGAGTGGAAAAGAGATCACATGATCTCACTTCTCAGATAATCTGTGTTGAACCCACCCAGACCACACCCCTATTAATTATATTTGTATGTTACTGAGGCACAAGATACAGTTTGGTATTTAGTGTGGTGGTAGGCAATTTTAATGCTTACCCAGTTTCTAAAAGTGTGCGACTATTAGAAACTAGCGAATGCCAGAATTTTAATACATTTTTTTTTCCAACTAATTTTTTTTTTAACTTTGGGACAGCAGTTTATTGTTGTTTGTATTCTTCATCTTGACTTGTACAGTATTGAGTTCTGTCTTGTACGTATAGCGGCAGGATATGTATCTTGGGCCATCAAGGGTAGGAATCAGGGAGTGTGGTTTTGGGTTGGGTTAAACCTATGTACAATACTACAGTCAGAATTGATTGTTAGTATTTGAGTTAATATTTAATATCAACACCTTCGAATCATGATGTAAGATATGAGCAGCTTAAATTTATACAACAATTCCTAGTGAGGAAAATGAAGCCATGCTATTAAAACCAATGGTGGATGTCTTCACCTTTTGCCTTGAATTAGTTTTCAGGAGTGGTGAAAGTTTGAATTCTTGAGTATACTATGGCTTCATTGGAACTACTACATGAATCTATTGTTTTATTTGTTTGTTTGAGTGTCAATCTGTGCTGTGGAAGTCACAGCCAATCATCTGTACGTACATACAATGTATTATTACATATTACAATAACATTGTACATATGTACATACAGTACAGTAGGACCTCAGTATAACGAACACTTTGGGACCACAGGGTGTTTGTTATACTGAGGTTCATTGAGTTTAATTAAATTTTTGACTTCAAATTGTAAATGCCAGCAATGGAGAACAGTGGGAGGCAAAACAGCTGCTTTTGCAGGGGCAAAACAGCTGCTTTTGCAGGAGCAAAACAGCTGCTTTTGCAGTGTGGTTTGTGCCAGCAATATATATGGAGACTGGTGGGAGCAAAACAGCTGCTTTTGTGAGTGTGGTTTGTAGCATGTGCAAATAATTTGCAAATTCCACCGTTATACCAGCGTTTGTTATACCAGCGTTTGTTATACCAGCGTTTGTTACAGTCATCCAACAGTCATCCGATAAGTGAGTTCAGTTATACTGAGGTCCTACTGTATGTATAATCACAATCATGATATTACAGCTACACCAGAATTGAATAAGGATGGCCCTCTTAGTTAGAATGGACAATGTATTTGGGTGTATGTATGCATGAGTATTTGCTGTGTGTGTGTGTGTGTGTGCATGTACATGTGTACAATGTGTGTATATATGTACACATATGTATGTAATTATGGACATGTACATAATTGTATGTGGTTGTGTGTGTAGAAGAAAGACTACCCAGAGGAGTATGAGAGTCTGCAGCCATATCTGTCTGACTCCAGTTTGTCTAGGGGCCAAGTGAATGCCAAGATCAAAGAGGTAGCATTGGCCATAGAGACCAGAGAAGGAAGAAGTGTGGAGGTCATCCAGCGTAAGATTGTGGTCAGGCCTAACATAAAAGGTGCGTGTTGATCATAGAATTGCTGGGTTATTCTTTAGAACAAAACGTGAGTGTGGGGTCATTTTAACATTTTTAAAATTTCAGGGGGGGAGGGAGGGGGTTTCTCATTTCCATGATATTTTGTGGCAAATGCCATCGTAAGGGTCATAATAATTTTCAAGGGAAGGGAGGTGGGGTGAGACCAGTTTCAAGGGGGTGGGGCAAAATGCTTTCTAAAAAGTGAAAATTGAGCACAATGCAGCAAAATCATTAAACGTTTGTTGTCTTCCATGCACACATAACTTTTTGCCAGATTTTATTTGTTTATTTATTGTGCATTTATTTACTCTTCTACTTGTGTACTTATTTACTCTCTTTCTTATTTACTTACTCATCACTCACTCACTGATTTCTCTCGGTGATTCAACTTGATTTCCATCACGTGTGTGTATATTGCATATACGTACGACTCATACTTAATGATTGTTTTTGTTTTTCTCTCATTGGTATTGTTTTAGTTCAGTTTTCAGTTTCAGTATTATTGTGATGTGAATAATATTTTCATTTGTTAGGAATGGCAGACAAGAAAACTGTAAAGCCTAAAAGTAAGCCTAAAAGTAAGCCTATCAGTATGTATGTATATGATGTATGTAATTTACCTTATGTATGAGAGTAGAATTATCATACATTGCAATATCAAATCTTATGTTACAGCTTCTGTCGTCATACCATTTCTGTTTAGATTCTACCAGAGGAGGTGGTGCTGCTGGAAGAGGGCGTGGCAGTGCTGCTGGAGGTGGGCGTGGCTCATCTAATGCAGCAGGAAGCTGGCATGACAACAGCAACCGTGGACGTGGAAGGGGTAAGGGAAACCAAACACAACAGCAACACATGAGTAATAAAATTCCTGGAGGAATTCAGCACCCACCATTCAACATAAGCCGTGATTCTGCCAACAGTGTCCCTGTGGGTCAGATGTATGGAGGGATGGTTTCTTTCGGTCAGCAGCAACCATCACAGCAGTATTCAGCAAGAGGGAGAAAAAAGTCTCGTGGTGGAAACAGAGTAGCTGGGGGGAACATCGGAATTTCTTCCAACATACCTCGATATGGCCCTGAGGGTGTTGGTACCAGCTATGGGAGCTACGGAGGCGGGTCATTGAGCACAGAGGGTGGAGCTTGGAAGCAAAGTATTGGCACTGGTAAAGGGCGTGGTGGCAAGGGTAAAAGAGGAAGAGGTCGTGATGATTATGGATTAGGAGGAGGTGACAGGGGCTTGCTACCACCTCCATCATTGCCACCTATTGAACATCACCACGAGGTGGGGATATTATATGTAACACTCACACACGTGATAAAAAAACTATGCTTTTAAATGTTTATTCGCCTACGATTAAATATCAGAACAACTGGACTTGAACTGACAGTACTGTAATTAACCCTCAGTGCGCATGCGCGAGAGGGTTCACATGAGCAAACCATTTCTAGCGGCCGCGGTATTTGCTTTATGCTGCTGGGAAGTTAACAGAGTTGCTGGAAGTGGAGATTCACGTTGAAAATATATCGGTGAGCGTCTCTGGCCTGTTTAGCTTTTTTTCTTGTGATTGTTTATATATACCGTTTTCATTGCTCAAGCTACGTATATTGATGCCTGATTAGAATAGCCAATATATTATTGTTCTTTTGGTGTGAGATAATTTTGTAATAGCTAGCTAGTGTATGGTAGCACTGAGGGTTTGCACCTTTGGTGCTTCAAGTTCACATGGTATTGCTGTATAATCAAAGCTGATCAATAGCTTACTATTAATAATTTATTTTTGCTACTTTACTAATGTATTTAATGAGCAATTATTATCCATTGTAACCTTGAGTATTTAAAAAATCTGTGTGATTTTATCATAACTTAACATGTACATAGTTATTATTGGTAATACCTACTTGTACCTGCAGTGTGAAGAAACAATTATGTGTTTGTGTTTCATTAGGGAGGAGCCTATTCTAGCCTGGAGAGCAGCAGTTTCATGACTTCTCCCAGTGAGCCTCTGCCTAGCATGTCTAATGTGGCACATTTGGTAAGGGATCATCACTTCTGTTGATCTGTTAGAGCATAAAGCAAGTGGTCTTCTTCTTTTTTTTTGAGGGGGGTGGGGGGGGGGGGGGGGTTGGTGTTTGCTTGATGGCATCTAATCACACACATCATTACCTGTCATAAGCATAATGCTACTGCACCACCACTTAGTGTTCTGTTCTTTGGTGTGCATATAGACAATTAACTGCTGGATATATTTACATTTTTACATTTTTTTTGACAACTATGGTTACCTTTGTGCTAGTGAGCAAGTTAAGCAAGCAAAACAGTTTTACATAGAAATGTGATTACTGTATAAGGTGGATTTTGTTTTGTCATACTTTCATTCTGCTTGTGAGACTACATATGTACTTACCTTTTTTTTGTTTTTTTACTCTTTCTTTTTCTGAAGGCTCTACACACTTGTACATACAATTTGTATTAATAATACGGCATGTTTATTGCCCATTCATGTATGGGGGAAATCGCTGTACAATTTGAAATAGCACTGGAAAAATGTACTTGCATGGTAACTGAGTGAACTTGCACGGTAGCTAAGTGAAATACTTGTGCATGCATGCAGTGCTTGTCATGGAGACGTATAGTTAGAGCAGCTTCTAGCCCTGCAGTCTGACAGTGTGTTAGCCTTGGGAGGGGAGGGAGGGGGTGGGGGGACACAGCCCTTTATGATTACCAGTCAGATTTTTTTAAATAATAGCCGTAAGGATGGCTGCCTTCCATTTTAAGTGTGAATCATCTTCACTAAACTATTTTTTTATGCCAAAGATCATTGGACTAAAATTAGCCACCATTGCTTCTGCCACTAACAGCTCATTTACCAAAGTAATAATTGACATACTAAGGTATGTATTTGTATAATAACATGCTCGTTATGTATCAGATGACCATGGAGAAGCTACGAAGTGAATCAGGTGACAAAACTGAATCCTACAAAAAACTGGTAAGCTAAATAATTAGGTGTGTGTTTAGTTTAATTTCATCATTTTTTTTTCTATACTTGGTGTTAGTTGTTGCTTAGCAGTAGTGCCCACACAGGGTTTGATACAGGATTTTTTGCTAGGGGGGGGGGAAAGTCAAATAGCGACCTTATAGTAGTAATTTTTTTTGTCCTTGCAATACTAATAAGGTAAGGAAATTAAACTTATTTTATTATATTTATGTATTGATCAATTGATTACCTCTTATAAACAGCTTTGTTTATTTTGAAAGCTGAATAGCTCTGACATTAATTAACCCAGACTCCTAATAGGTTATACTTCTAGTTTGAATGGAGTAGGTGTATCATTTTATGGATCACCAGTTCCAGTTTGAAAGTTGCTTTTAGCACTGGTCATTGTGAAGCAGCTGCCTGGTTGGTAAGGGTATATTTGTTGCTTTGGCAGTCTGTAGAAGTTGCTGAGTAGTAGCTAATGGATATCAGAAAGTATTTTAGGAAAAAGAGACCTTGTGGCTCCAAAGGAAGTGAATCCGAACCAAAAAAAAGCAAATGTGATAGCTATGAATCGGTGGAACACAAGGAACAGATTCGAGCAGTGCAGCAGAGAGAGAGTGAGGAGGTGAGGGAGGAAGAGAGAAGAGGTGAGGAAAGAAGTGCAGCAGAGGAAGAAGGGCCGCAGAGGGAAGAAGGGCAGCAGAGGGAAGAAGGGCAGCAGAGGGAAGAAGTGCAGCAGAGGGAAGAAGTGCAGCAGAGGGAAGAAGTGCAGCAGAGGGAAGAAGTGCAGCAGAGGGAAGAAGTGCAGCAGAGGGAAGAAGTGCAGCAGAGGGAAGGAGTGCAGCAGAGGGAAGGAGTGCAGCAGAGGGAAGGAGTGCAGCAGAGGGAAGGAGTGCAGCAGAGGGAAGGAGTGCAGCAGAGGGAAGGAGTGCATCAGAGGGAAGGAGTGCAGCAGAGGGAAGAAGGGCAGCAGAGGGAAGAAGTGCAGCAGAGGGAAGGAGTGCAGCAGAGGGAAGGAGTGCAGCAGAGGGAAGGAGTGCAGCAGAGGGAAGGAGTGCAGCAGAGGGAAGGAGTGCAGCAGAGGGAAGAAGTGCAGCAGAGGGACGTAATATAAAGATGAACATTGGCGGAGGCAATCCCAAACTAAGCTCCAACCCCAAACTAAGCTCCAACCTAAAGCATTCAAAGGCTAGCCTGAAGAAATTGTGCAAATCTAGGCTTACCTACTAGAAAAGTTGGGAGGAAAAGTATTTTTTGTATGTTTTAGTAAGTATAGGTGAAAATCATAGGGGGGGGAAACTCTGCTCAAGGGGGGGAAATCCCAGGGTTCCCCTCCCTCTGTATCAAACCCTGCCACAGTAAGTTTTAATGCCCTAGTTTGACCATAGCAATTTGTTTCAGTATGTTTGAGTATCTTTTTTTTTTATGATAGAACTACTTTTAATATTGCGAAGTAATAAGTATTTTTAAATTAATATTATTTTTATATACAGTAGGAGACAAAACAAGTTCCGTTCCGTAGAACGGCCGTTGCATGATTAAAAAACGGGGGGGGGGAGGTACGCCGTTTGGTAAGGAAATGGCCGTTCCGTTCGACCAGCACTCCCGTTTTAACCTTTCTTGTTCACCGCACGCCTCGCTCAAAGAAATTATAAAGAATTGTTTATCCAATAAAACGTTCCGATTTTTTGTTTACAGGGTCCTCAGGCAGAGCTTTTCCGGTAAAAAAAAAAATGAAGCCGTCCTATTCGAAGTTGTCTCGTGGAGAATAGTTACCTCGACTACCACATAGTACCAATGTTTTCTCGATGTCAGAGCCTCCTCAGGCTTAGATTTTTTACTACTGAAAGTTCATCAGTAGCTAACACAAGACCTACGAAGTGTGGACCTCGTTATAGCTGTGTGCCCGTCAAAACCTTGATCTACAGCTTTATTAAAACAAGTTAAATTTTTGTACGAGCTTTTTTCACTATCCCCGTAGCGTTTAAATGGCGATACAATGCCTTAGCTTGCTGATATAGCTATGGAAGAGTTTCTAGCTAGAAAATATCAGTGAATCGACGGAAAAGTTAAAACTTTTTTTTAACCGTTTTAGTATACGTGTCGGCCATTTAGTCAAAACAGTTAGGAACGCAATGGTAAAATCTATGGTAAAAAAACTACCGATTTACGGCCGTACTACAGAACGGAATCCGGAACTTTATTTTGTCTCCTACTGTATATCTCATAAAAAAACCCCTTGAGAAATAGACATATACTGTGAATGTGAATGATTAATTAACCCAGTTTACCCTTCCACCAAGTGTCTGATGACTTCTGTGGTAAATTTAAATAAGAGTAGTAAGATTCTATACTTTTTTAAACATATCAGTTAAAAAAAAAATTAATGGACTCCCATCAAGCTATCAATCCAATCATTCTCACATACTCCCATAACAACATTTTATAATTACCTCATGGCAGTTCAAGCTATTGTACCATTATTTAAAAAGAAGTATCTTCATGACTGAATTAATCTACAACTCCTGGTCTGCAATCTTTCCAGTGCACTAATGCTATCAGACAGAGATATAGAAAGGTGGAATAAGTACAGTATGTGGTGAAGCTGAAAGAATGCTTTATAAGAGGGCCATCTTCAGTTTTCAGCCAATTCACTGCCTTGTATGGCTAGTTTGAGGGTGGTCAAGTCTTAGTACAACTGTCACCACTTTCCACCTCACTAAAGCCATCCACATTATTTTTAAACTCCGCCTTACTGCCTTAAAGCTCCTCACTAATGTTGAATCCTTGTTGTAACTGTTATCTTCACTGGTATTGAACTCATTACTCATCTTCCATGAGATCGTGAAGATATTTTCATCGTTCTGATCAAGAAGTGCCAATACTTAACTCAATTCTTTATGAGAAGCTATAGCTTAAAAATCACAACTTTGTTGTTGAAAATTATACATGTCAATTTTTTATATATAATAATATTATTTTCTTATTGTGTAATGTTTTAGAATTAGTCTTATAACTATTATTACAAAATTTACTCAAATACTTCTTACAGCAGGCTCTACAGTTACGACCCTAAAAACAGACTTGCAAAGTCTATGTATTACTCGTAAGGGCACATTTCATCAGTTGACATCATTTAAGTTGCATTCTACGTTTAATTTAAAGACCATATTGCTGACATGATTTGAATCCCCCACTGTTTGTGAGTGTACTACATAAGTTATTTGTGCATACTTATTTGACGTACCTGTAAGTACAATTTATTATACACTGTACATATGTATGTGCATACAGGCTCTTCAGATGATCAAGACAGAGGAGGATGCAGAGCAAGCATTCCAACTGTCTTCAGCTCTCACTCAAGCCTTGCTGGAATACAGGATGAAATCTTTCTCTAATGTAAGCTATTGAATGCACTATTAAAGGATGCATGCAATTCATAAAACAAATATTAGTCAGTTGTTGTACTAAATTTATGGGGCAATATATCAGAGAGTACGGTAGCACTCTCTCTATTGAGGGTTAACCACCCCTTTCCCATAGGGTTAATACAAAATTCACTTCACATTATATTTGGTTTGAGTCAACAATAATTAAAAAAGTAACAACAGTGATTGGTTGTCTTTCAGAGTCTCTAATGATGCTACAGTCTATTACCAATTTTTGATCACAGAGTGCAAAAAACCAAAGTTATAAACATTTCAAAGAATTGAATTTCTCCATGTCATCAACTTCTTCTTGAACCAGCCTAAAAGAAAACTGTAAACATTCTGGGACTGCTAATAGCATAAATAATCAGTAGCACTTTTTCCACTATATGTCCACGACCCTTCGGTTTTCTTCCTTACGTGACTCTAACATATAGTTGTTTCACGAAAAAAGCATCCTAGCCTTCTGAGGTTTGCTGCCATTTTGAACAACTAACGTGCGGCTGAACGAGTGCCACACCTTTTTCATTAATGCTGACATGTTTGTTGATAGTGCAGGAGAAAAAAAGTAGTGTGAATCGCTATGTCTTATTTGCAGCGGCTGTTGGAGAAAAAAGTAAATGCTTGGCGTAGACCGTTTCAGGAGTAAAATGTATAGTAATTAACCCTCAGCGCGCATGCACGAGAGAGTTATAGTAGTTGTCCTGTCTGTTTGTTTGTCTATCTGTCTGTCACGCTCTGACTTTGGATATTACTGACAATTAACAGTTGATTTAGGTATGAACTTACCTCAGCACGAAGATTTAAGACGTTTTATTGTGCTACTTTTTTAATTTCGGGATAATCATTGAGAAAATGCGAACCTTTCTACTCCGCGTAGCTACCAGCTTTTATGGGCAATGCCCCCTAGCGTCACATCATAATCATGTGAGCAAATGATTTCTGTAGCCAGCGGTGTAGTTCGCTTTATGCTCAGGGAAGTTAATGGAGTTGAAAGAAGTGAAGTTTCGCGTTGAAAATGTACACAGGTGAGTGTTTCTTAGTTTAGCTTCTTCTCTCATGCAGAAGACAGCATTTCCAGTACCATTTTCATTGGTCGAGCTATTTGATACTCATTTTAACAAAGTTAGCAGATTGCTTGTTCTTTTGGAAGAATATTTTATTGTAATAGCTAGGTAGTGTTTAATAGCGCTGAGGGTTCGCACCTTTGGTGCTTCATTGTTTTAGAAGCTATCGTGGATAAAGGTGATGCAAATATTGAAGAAAAGTGGGTAGTTGAGACTAAGATGTTTTAATAAAGCATAGCTAATGGAACTAGAAAGATGAATAGTTGTGGCAAAACTTGTAAAAAAAAGTGGGAAACTAGTTGTAAAAACAACATTTCATAAATGTTGAAAAAATTTTAGGGTTGCTCTAAAAAATATGGAAACAAGAAATTTTAAAGTCTAAGACTGCCTTAAATAAATAAATTAAAAAAAATTAAAATTAAAAACAAAAGAAACATTTAACAAGTCCCATGTGTTTAACAACTTTCAGACTTTTAAAGTTGACAAATGGCGGGTTTTTAACTTTTGAAGTTAACTCATCTTATCAAAATAAAATAGAAAAAATGAGTCATATCAATTACCACTACATAAACTGCTGTAACTAAATAGATTTTCTATTACAAACTTAGTATATATTGAAAGTATATAAAATGATTCAAGTGATACAAACAAAATGGTTGCCATGGAAACGTTAATTAAGTGCATATTTTAAACCACAAATGTAATTTCAATACTTAGACAATGTATGATACTTTTCAAAGCATTTTCCATGACATAAATGAACATTACATTTAGGACAATATGTTTTTGTCTTTGTATCCTTTCTTTTGTTGGTGGATTTAGTTTGTTTTTTATAGCCACAGACTTGACATCGCTTCCTCTTCTCATGAATATATGCAAAGTGTTTGCCTTTGAGTCGAGAAAGGGTAGTATTAGGTGAACTTCTCCCCTGACCACTACTATTTGCAATCAAAGGTGCAACTAGTGCATATGCAAGTTCTATTTGGAATTTTTTCTGAATCCACTTTCGCAAATCAGGTTTACAAACTTGTCGAAAAATAATGAATGCATTTACAAGAATATGTTCCAATAATCGCCAAAATACTCGCTTATACCACTTGAGAGTTCTTCTGCCACATGCATAGTATACCATTAGCTGATCGGCAATATCAACACCAGACATATTTGTATTATAATCACAGATTATTTTGGTTTATCAATTGTTTCATTGCCCCCTTGAATTGAACGTCTGGTAATACTTTCCATGTCTCCCCTTAGTAGTGTAGACAAAACGTAGACATCTCTCTTGTCTCATCATTTTCCAGCTGTAAGTGCTCCATGATACAAAAAAGCAGCATCTCCTCTTTTTTCCACCTTTTCATCTAGAGTATAGCCAGGGTATTGCTTGCGATTTGTTCGGCAAGTTCTAGATGCGTACAATCCTTGGTGATATAGATATTCAAAGAGTTAGGGAGAAGTATAAAGTTATCCACGTACACAATTATTCCTGATTCAAGTAATTCTTTTACCATGCTCATTACTACTCTGTAAGCTAGACCATGCTCACATCTGTCACCTTGTCCAGTGTATACGTCAAAATCATGAATATAACCTGTTTTGGACTCAGAACATACCCATACCTTTATTCCCCATTTGGTAGGCTTTTTAGGGAGGTACTGCAAAAATGACAGTCTTCCACGTGTTCCTATCATGCTTTCATCCACACTAACACATTTACCTGGCGTATAGATTTCTTTACAGCGTAGCTTTATAACTTCCATAACTTCTTGAATTTTCCAGAGTTTGTCATAAGAAGGATCATTATGGGGTAAACCTTTAGCAAAGAGTCAAGAACTTTCGCTGTGACATTACTATGGAGAACCAAGGTGATTGAAGAATAGGCTCCCTTGTCCAGTAGTCCTGAATGTTTGGCAGATTTACTACACTCATTGCTATGTTGAGCCCTATGTAACCCATGATATTTTCTTTTGAAAAAAACTACATTTGAACCCTGCTGTGCGGCATATTGATTAGTGTTAGATGAAAAAAATCATAAGGTTCATTGCACTCTAATGCTTCATACTTTGGACCTGTATCTTCTTCAAACTCCGGTGGAGCTGATATGGTTGTATCGTCATTATACTCATTCTCCCATTTCCAATCATCATCAACATTGCTGTTGGAATTTCGAAAAATTCATGCTGTCTCCCATGACCTCTACTTGCACCCCTTCCACGACCTCTACTAGCACCCCTTCCACGACCTCTACTAGCACCCCGTCCACGACTTCTTCTTTTGCCTCTGACACGCCCTCTACTTTGAACATCACTCTGATTTTGGCTTTCTTCAGTGTCTTCTGAAGATGATACTGTGTCATCACTGATGTAGAATAAGAGACTGATGATGCAGGGTCAACCTCCATGTCACTATCAGAAATACTCTCAAGATCACTATCTAGTAAAAGCATAGAATCTCGACTGGCAGGATCAGCATCATTGACAACCAAGTTACCTAGTGCAGAGGTCATAGCACTGGAAAGTACTTCTTCCTCACCTTGACTCTTGACATACTCTGCTTCTTCTCTATCACCATCCAAGCTTTCTTTCTCTTCAAGATATGCCAAGTCAGATTCATCTGAATTGTCACCTTCCAACTGATCTATTACTTCTTCAACAGTGAAAAGTTTGCCAGCCATTATCTCAACGATTTCCTATGACAACCCCACCAAAAAATGAGCTCAAAAGGATCTTTAGAGCTTGCTTTATCTATTTACAGAAGCTAAGCAATTTTGAAATCAGTATATGGTAAAGTGGTGATTTATTGAAAAACTTCACCTGCTATAGGGTACTTTTGACCCCCCATGATAAGGAATGAGTTAACATACAGCAAGTTCTGAACTTTGGAAGTTGACAAATGGCAAGGCAATGATTTAGGGTTGTAGAATCACCATTCTCAATTTGGGCAAATTTTGTAATGTTCATCTTTGAATTAACACTTCAGTGCACATAGTAACTATTGGGATATGAAAGGACAGTTTGTCTGACCAAATCCAGAAATGGTCAGACATATTAAGATTTTGGTCGGACATAAATTATTATATATTTTTTGTACAGATAAATTCCTTGGAAAGATCCAAATGGAGTTAACTGACTTTAATTGATTTATTGTTGTTGTTTTTTGTAGACAAAAAATTGAGAACTGTGTTTACCAATGAGAATGTGTAATTAAGAAGAATATTTTAATAAAGGAGATATGAAATTGAGAACATTGTTTTTAACAAATGAGAATACAAAGTTGATGCAGTGTTTTAATATTGAGAATGATTAGCTAGCTGCATATATTAGTCATTATGACCTTCACTGTCACAGTCCGAGTTGTTGTTGCTGGAATCACTGTCTAGTAACTTTTCCCAGTCTGATGGACTCCAGCAGAACTCGGCATCATCATCCTCGTCGTCCGAATGTCTTGTTGCTGCTCTCTTCTTCCTGGGTCCAGTGTGATTACCAGAAACTCGTCTAATCTTCTCTCTCTGCCACAGGTTCACAGCGGTAGTGTGGTGGTATGGAGACCGGTAGGCACTGCCACCAGAGTTCTGCCGATAAGGTTTATAATTTTCTTACACGAGTCAGAACTGAATTAGAAAAATGACGAAATCGTATATATACGAAGGAGGTGCGTGGGTGTTGAGCATGCGTGCATAAATGATCAAGTCCATATATGGGCAAGTTCTAGAGTGCTCGGCGGGAAAGTAAAGGATTTGTTATGATGTGCGTTATATAGTAAATGATAGTTCGATCATAAAGATAAAACAAAAGTGAAAGGTGGTATTCTTCTTGATTATGTGGTGGCATTTCACCACATCTCCCCCCCCTCAAGAGTCGCCACGTCCATCCAAAGGAGATCCATCCTGGACAGGCGATGATGATGCAGGCCATGCCTGGCGTGACAGGGCATCGGCAACGACGTTGAGGCGTCCTTCCAAGTGGACTATTCGAACATTGAAGTCAAGCAGCTTCAGTTTCCACCTCCATAGTCTGTTGTTTAATTTGGGAGACTCAAACAGGTGGACCAATGCCTTGTGGTCCGTAAAGGCTGTGAACTCGACACCTCGAAGATAGTATGCAAAGTGTTCCACGGTAGTCAGCAGAGCCAAGGCCTCGATTTCAGTTGCGGAATAACGAGATTCCCGGGGCAACAGCTGCTTGGAGTAGAATGACACAGGTTTCCACTCGTTGGACCTATATACACACAACACTCCACCAACACCAGCAGTGGAGGCGTCAACAAAGATACAAAGAGAATCGCCATCGGCAGGAACCATCAATTCAACATAATTCACAATAGCATTAATAATAGAATCAAAAGCACAACACATAACATCATTCCACACTACATTTTTGGGAGAGTTTTTGCTGGTGTGTGGCGTGAGAACCTTAGACAGGTCAGCAAATCTTGGCACAAACTTTGAGTAAAAGTTTGCCAGACCTAAAAATGACCTCAATTGTGACACAGTCTTAGGTTTCACGTAAAGTCGAAATTGCTCAACACGTGCTTGTGGTATCGATAAGTGACCTTCACCCACAATAAAACCCAGAAACTCAAAAGATTTGTATCCCCAACAACACTTACATGACTTGACTGACAACCCGTGCAATGACATCTCTCCAGCACAGAATTAATGTGAACTAAGTGATCGTCCCAAACAACAGAAAAAATGATTATATCATCTATGTAGGGTGAAGAGAAATGTTCTAAGCCCCTAAGGACTTCTTGCATTAACAGCTGAAACGTAGCAGGTGCGTTTCTTAGCCCGAAGGGCATACGCTTGTAATGGTATTTACCATGTCTACAGGAGAATGCAGTGTATTTGCGAGACTCCAAAGACATGGGAACCTGGTGAAAACCCTTTAATAGATCTAATTTAGAAAGGAATGTTGCTTTGCCAAGCCTAGAAACAGTTTCTATGACAGAGGGCATTTGGAAGGGCTCAGGGACAGTAACAGAGTTTAATTTCCTGTAGTCCACAACAATGCGGACATCACCATCCTTCTTAATTATAGGGATGGGTGGGCTGGACCATGGGGATGTAGATGGCTCAATAATGTCCATACTTAGCAATTCTTCGACACTTTTCTGGAATGCTGGTTCTAGGTGAGCTGGAATGGAATATGATGGTGTCCATAATGGATCCGACCTAGTTAAGGTGATAGAATGAGACACTGTATTGGTAAGACCAGGTACATCAGAAAACAACGTATTATGCTTACTCAGCAAATCTAATAGAGACGAACGTTGCTCGACACATAATTCTGAACTTATTCGGTGGTCTGACACAGGCATAGTTTCATCAGCTTCACATTCGGGAACAGCTACTACAGTATTGATATCACAATGTTTGCCATAATCTTTAAGCAGATTAATATGGACAACTTTCCCCTTACATTTGGACTTATTTGGGGCAATTCTATAATTCACGTCAGATAACTTTTCCTTGATAACAAAGGGACCTTCCCAAGATGCTTCCAGACTGGAGTGCAGACCTGGGATACGCTTCCAAACCAAATCACCAACGGAAAAGTTTCTGAGTGTCCTACATTCAGTTTGAGCTCTTTGCTCCACTACGCTGTCTCTTAATCGACCCTTAAGTGACTGAAGCAAGGTAGAGACATTTGAATCCAGATCTTCAAGAAATCTAGGGAGATCCGTAGAATCCTCTGTGGATAGCCAATTTGACTTTAACGTAGCTAGAACATGAGGAGTTGGCTTCAAAAAGGTCAATTCATATGGGGTAAATCCAGAGCGGGAATGGGGCAAATTTCTCAAGAAGAACAATGCCAACTCAAGTACATTTGGCCAGTCAATGCGTTGTTCAATAGATTTGCGCAAGACTGCCTTGAGGGTGGAATGGAACCTTTCCAGTTTGCCATTGGATTCTGGATGGTACGGTGAAGTTGAAATTCTCTGTATTGCAAGCTTTTCATAAAATGACTGTAAAACTTTCGACATAAAATTGGTTCCCTGGTCGGATAGTATAGCTACCGGAGGACCAAACATGGAGAAAATTGACAAGAGTTTATGGGCTGTCTCATTAGCAGTGCAGGATTTCATAGGGTATGCAAAAGGAAAAGATGTTGCAAGATCCATTGCCGTTAAAATATATCTAAAACCTGACTTGGATTTAACAAGTGGACCAACTACGTCCACAGCTAGTTTTTCAAATCTATGAACAATCAGTTCAGGGGCCACCAAAGGAGCTTTAGGGGGGCCACGTTTATCAAACAACTGACATTTAGAGCAAGATTTAATATACTTTTGGATGTCTTTATGCATACTAGGCCAGGTAAAGTGGCTATTAATAATAGATCTTGTTGCACTGATACCAAAATGGCCAGAATGATCATGAGCAATTTTAATAATGTCATTTCTCAAGGGATTAGGAACTATAACAGAGTGGGAAAGGCGTCCATTTGTTGTGGTCAAGCACATCAGGATGCCATCTACAACAAAGCATCTCTTTTCTTTGTTGTCTGCCCAATCCCAGAAGGGTTTAAGTGACACATCAGCCTTCTGAAGTTTAATCAGGTCAGCTTTTGAGACACCAGGGATAGATATTGAGGGAAATGGAACATGTATACCCTTGGACTTTTCACACGTGTCTGCAGAGTCAGGATTAGAAATGGAGACTTCAGCTGAAAGTGGGACAGAACTATTGTTAGAACACGGTGAGCTGTCATCACTGGCAATGGGCGTAGCGGTCAAGCTAGCCTCGCTCTGTTGCTGGTCACATGGGGACAAAGCAGACAAATCTACGGAGATATTATCCAAATCTAAGTTATTGTCAGAAATATCTTCTAAAGATGTTGGCACAGCACCATCAATGGCTTCTGATAGCTGTATTTGTTTCTGTTCAGCTTCATCAGCCTTAGATTGTGCACGAGTAATTAGAACATTACGTGGGGTAGAGTTAACCTTATACATAAGATCTCTAAAATAGTCACCTAGATCTCTACCCAAAAGGGCAGTACCCTTGGGGAGCTTAGGGTGCATGGCGAACAAGCATTTGCCATTAACACCCGGGGCTACTAATGAAAGTGTGTAAGCAGGCACAACAGTACTAACTCTTTCAAGACCTTTTAAATTGAGATGGGTTGCAACAACATTGTCATCATTCACAAGATCACTTGCGATGACCGACACCTCGGCACCAGAATCTAGTTGCAGGAGTGCAGGTTTCCCATTAATAAACCCCTCAATGGTGTAATCCAGTACATGGGGTTGACCCTGAGACAGATTCAAACAATCTGGGACCTCAGTATCAGACATGGGTTGCATGCAATCACCTCCAAGAACTCCAACTGACCGGTCATTTTCTCTAGCAGGTTTTTTAACTGTTTTAGAAGCATTAGTATTATTAGTAGGCACAGTGGAAGTAGTAGATGTAGCACTAGAGTTAGAAGAAAACTGAACTGCACGGTGTTCTGGCTCTACTGTAGCTTTGTTAGAAGAGGAAGCATTAAAGTGAGAACGTCGTTCGGGACAGCGATTCGCAAAATGTCCCATGTTGTTACACTTGTAGCATGTAATTGTGGACAGAAAATCATTGCTAGCAGATTTATGCTTTTGTTTCGAATTGTCATCACTAGAGGTGTTAACGTTATTATAATTTGTGTGTTGGTATGAACGGTGATAATTGGACTGACGCTCAGAGCGAGCACTAGAACTATTATAATACCTATGGTTTCGCTGAATGCTATCAGAGTACTCAGGAGAGGTGAGGTATTGAGAGTATGAGGACATAACACAATGTTCAGTCTTAGTTCCTTGCTTGTACACATATGCTCTGCCATCTCTGGACATGGAGCTAACAATATTCAAAACAGAAATAGCCCGTACAATATGTTTGAGAGTGTCATCCTCAAACTTAGACATAGACTGAAGAGACCGTAGGGCAGTGAATTTTCTGTATGCATCTATATTCAACCATTGAGAAGCTGTGTGATGACCATTAGAGTTAAATTTGTCGGCAATATGGTCAAGGCAATCATGGATACCAAACCCACCAAACTCTAGCATTAACGACTTAAGAGAGTCCCAAGACCCAATACAACTCTCAACTTTGGATTCATAGAACTCTAACCACTTCCCCTTTAATACTTTCTCAAACAAGGGAATCCAGTCAAACTTATCGATACTTTTTTGGCACATTATACGTTCAAAACGAGCAATAACAACAAAAATACTCTCACCACTCTCCATCTTGGAGAGGTATTTAGCCACACGATCCAGCCTCTGCTCTCTGTCAAATGTTCCTTTGCTTCTGTCATTTGCTTGCATCCTAGAGAGAACTTCTGCGATCATCTGAAGGGCTGAAGAGTCTGTGGGCGCTACTGAAGGCCCTGGAGCTGATGGAACGCCCAGAGGAATGGCAGGGGTGCCGTCTGTATTCCCATCAAAAAAACCAAATCCGTTATCGTCGTCGTCTGGGCGGTCGACTTCGTTTGCTGTACCCGAAGACTGGCGATCAGCAGTACCACTCCCGCCTGGTGATTTCGACCTCTGAACCTCGGGGTCGACAGGGCGTACACCGGAAACCACAGCGTGGGCGCCAGCGTCATTACACGCCCCCCTAGTAGGGTACCGATGAGGAGCAGGTCTCCTCTGATCACGGTCTAGCACGTTCTCGTCCATGCTGGATACACGAAGAATACGAAATCAACACAAAAAAAACAAAAAAAACGCCAAAATCTAAATTGAGAAAAAGAAAGTAGGAAAATATATCGGCCCAAGTAATCGGCAAGTTCTTCCGCTCTCTTCTGGGGCTTCCACGCGACTCCTCAGCAGTGGAATGGGGCTTCAGAAACGGGTTCAGCTTCACGCGACGGTCAGCCGTGAAGGTCTTGATAGCTCGATAGCTCGATAGCTCGATAGGGCACGTCTCCACACTAGAGCAGGTTGAACGCAATCCTAGTGTACCGCTGCCAGCAGGTGTGGTGGTATGGAGACCGGTAGGCACTGCCACCAGAGTTCTGCCGATAAGGTTTATAATTTTCTTACACGAGTCAGAACTGAATTAGAAAAATGACGAAATCGTATATATACGAAGGAGGTGCGTGGGTGTTGAGCATGCGTGCATAAATGATCAAGTCCATATATGGGCAAGTTCTAGAGTGCTCGGCGGGAAAGTAAAGGATTTGTTATGATGTGCGTTATATAGTAAATGATAGTTCGATCATAAAGATAAAACAAAAGTGAAAGGTGGTATTCTTCTTGATTATGTGGTGGCATTTCACCACAGGTAGTAGCATCCCACTGTTCCAGAGGAGGCCCCTCAATTCGTATTTGAAGAAGGTGGTCCAAGTGATCTTCTCCTAGAGATGTTCGTCTGTTTGTTTTTGTAAGTTTCAGCTGTGAGAAGCAGCGCTCCACGTGAGCATTGGATAAAGGAATGGTAAAAGTGAGTTCAACTAAGGTAAGTATATTGTTCCACTTCTTAGCATCACATGAATTGAATAATTTCCACCAAACAACTGAATAAGGATCCTGAACTAAGTTAATATACTGCTTAGCATACCAAACCATATCATCCCATTCTTGCTGAAGTAGAGCAGAATTAACATCAGCCTTCTGGAGGGGAACAGCGAACCTCAACTGCAAGTTTTGAATTGCCTCATGCCCAAAAGATGCATCAGCCACCTTTTCCCACCCATGAGTAGCCAAAATTTTCAGCGCATCTGAAAGAGTTTCTGTGTCTGACCCTATGCGAGTTTTCAAACGATCACGTAGGCAGTATAAAATTGAGTCTATGAAGCCTTGGTAGTTGTTCCTTAAGAAATCCAAAGTTTGATCAAAATTAGTTATTTCAACATTTTGATATATTTTATTAGAAGTGCCACCATTTTGATCTTCCTTAATTCTGTATAACACTTTCTTTACAGATGGAAAGACAGTTAATTCTGTGCTTTTCAAACTTCTCAGTGCAGTGTTTGTTCTAAGAATAGCTTCAATGGCATTAACAATGCACAACTGTTCTGACTGAAGGCATTTGCAGAGTATAGAAACAGGTTGCAAAATGTCATGGAAGGCTGCACAACCTAACAATATCCTACTGTTTCTCCATTTACGCAAGTACCCTATCAATTTTTGCTTGTCACTAGGTTTGGTAGATGGGCTTTCACTAAGAGTAATTAAATGATTCATATAAGCCCCAAACCTGTCAAGTATCCGCTGAAGAGCCTGAACTTTGTGACAAACAAATCTTGTACCACATGCACGTTTAGGTTTATTCCCATGACCAGCTGGAAAATCTGGTACATCCAGTAATGACTTTAGTTCACTAGTTACTTCCTCAAGTTCTCTACACTTTTTAGGCGCCTTAGAGTACACATAATATATTTGCATGAGAAATTCATCAATATTAGTAAATAGTGTTTGCTTTAAAGCATCTTTCAAAGACAGCTCAAGCCTGTGAGATAAACACCAAATAGTAATCAGCCATGGCCTACTAGAACAAAGCAATCCACGCAATCCCCGCTCACCCATATTTACACTCGCACCATCACACCCGAAACCAATAAGTTTGCTAGTCTCACAATCCATTCCAATACATGACATTGCATCTTGCAGACACTCAAATAATCCTGATGCATCAACTGATTTAGGTTGTTTTACACACAAGTATTTGCTACGTATATGCACAACCCCATCATCTCCATGAGGGTCAAAGAATATAGCCATAAACATTTCCTGTTCCATATTGCCAGAGTCAGTACTGCCATCCATCTGTATGCTAAAAAATTTAGCATCATGCAATGCTTTAGTCAACTGACTACGAAAATCTTTTGCTATAAATTCTATAAATGTAGCACATGCTTGCTCATTCCTGTATGTCTCCCCTAAGTTTACTCCATGTCTCTGCTGTAGCTCACAGAGTGGCTTCATCTTACTAAAAGCTAGACCCTCCACAGCTATAAAATATGCAATATCAAACAATTTTCTAACCTTCTCTTCAGTCCCTTTCTCTAAGCCTGAAAGAGCCCTTGCAATAGGAGCATATTCAAAAACGCTGGCAGATTGTGCTTTCTTAAGCAGTCTCATAGCAACTTCATGCATAGTTGAACGTGCATGGTCCTTCAAACTTGAAGTGCGAAGATTAGCTGAGCCTTCAATAAAGGCAAGACTGAAGTTCCTGTAACCTCTAAGCTTGTCCACGAATCGTTCACACACCGAGCACTTCAAACAGGACACCCGCGATCGATCGGCTTTCTCGTAATTCAACCAAGTAGCTGTATTGAAGGCCTTGTCGTAGTCAGTTATCCATTTCTCCACCGTAGCTACTGATACTGCTCGTCTCTTTAGTTGCGAACCACTGCAACTGCTACTACTGCCGCCTTCACTTTCTGAAGCGATACGTTTGGTGGCCATTTTGTCGTTGAGTGATGATTCAGCACCTTAATCGCGCGTTTTTTATCACACATTTATACCGCATTTTAATAACCGCTCGCTTCTGTTAAACGGTCACGTTTTCCGATCAAGTTCAATTTGGACTGCTCAAGCTCTTATTTTGATCGGAAATTGTCCGGTGACCGACTGACACTATGTGCACTGCACTTTGACTTTAAAATTCCTTCTAGAGCAACCCTAAAAAAATTTTCAACATTATAATGAAATGTTATTTTTTACAACTAGTAATCTATATATGTGGTTGGTGATGGGAAAATCAGCCTAAACGCAACGAATAGTCTTTTCAGAATCCAAATGTAAAGCCTTACAGGTAGATTTTTTTCAAAACAATTTATGGTTGTACAAACTGTTAGCTCTAGCTTATAGTGTAGTTATAAGCCTGGTGAGCTCTGGAATTTACGCTTTGAGGCTAGGAACAAAGAAAAAAAAACAACAGCAACAACAATATTATACCACAATACCATTTATTCCCTGCAGAAAAAAATTACTTTATCCCACAAAGAGCGTTCATATTGCATGCAGAAGAATTCTTTTTAACACGATAGAGTGAGATGCACTAATTATGATTAAGTTATATATCATGGTCCTTTTAGCTACGAAGGAATTTTTTACTTGTAAAATCTTTTCTTTTCTTTTTTTTGCGAATGGTTATTCCATCCCCCATCTAAAGAAGACTGACACGCAGTTATTGGAGTATAAAGTCTACATGTATCTTGTCAACCTCACTGGAAATCATTGGTCGGTCATGTTTTTGTTCGAAGGCAGCAGAAAGGGAGCAAAATGAACTTCTTGTCGGTATTTTGGAGTGACCTTCGCTGCATTAACTTCAAAATAATTTTTCATCCTGCAGTCGTAGCTAATTTTAACAATTCATAAGATCTTAGACGTGATTTAAACACACCTTTATTATTCTTTTGTCTGAGAAATTTGCTAGTTTTGGTAGCATTGAGGTTCGCATTCTGGTGCTTCATTACTTATATTACGCATTAGAGGGAAATGTTAGACACTATTATTAGTAGAGCATATCTGAGTGAGTTACTAGATCTAATGTACTGGCTTTGTATTGAATCTAAATCACTTGTGTGCCTTTTGACTTCAAAGTTCCTCTAAAAAGCGGTGAAATAAGTACATTAAGCATTCATGGTGTGATATTTAGTCATTCTTGGCTGATACTGTATAATTATAATAGTAGGAAGAAGTCGAACGTCTGGTTAAATTTTAATTAACATAATATTGGCTGTTAGAAAGACAAAATTTGCTGTTATTGTGTGATATTTCTTCAATCTGCACAAATTTACATGTATGTCTTCCTATCTCTCTTTGTATGGTTCACTCCAGATAATTCCAGATGCAAGTCCAATATCAAGTTTGCTGAACCTCCTGCAGAAGCCATAATATTGACAAACTACACACACAACACTTAATGGACATTTTAGTGTTGTCTTCAGTTATTGTGACTTACAATCAAGTATTTCTGATTAATATTCTGGTACATGTGTAACTAAAGTTGGAAAATTTTAACAACTCTGAGGCATGAAGCTATTGTTAGCATGTCACATTTTGTAAGGATATACAGTAGTCTGCTTTAAATATCTTATTTTAATATGTCATACACGTAAAAATTGTGTTAAATTTCTACTTAAAGGTTAATAGTCTGGGGGGTGGACCAGGAGGCCTGGCATTTTAATTCCTAATTATGGTATCATGTTCACTCAGGACCATCTACACCAATCAACTCACCACACCTTCCCACACCTCATCCTGAGCTATTCCCTATTAATGTGTCTGTACCATTTATTTTTTATTCAGTTTTACACACTAGAATGCCACTCAAAGGCCGAGTTCATATGAGTAGCCAATTTAGTGAGTTTTGAATGGTTAAGGTTAAGCACATGGGGCGGCCATGTATATAGTATAATAATTTAACCTCCTTTGTTATAAAATTCTTCAATCTGGCTTCCTGGCTTTGGATATAATAGCTAGAATGCATTGTCATCCTATGTAGTAGTGTGAGGAAAAAAATATACAACATAATAAAGAAAACAATGACTCTACTTGATGAGCTAGCTGTTTTCATTTGAGTGCATACCGTTCAAAATGTACTTCCAGCACTATCTTGTGATAGAATATACCTGTATAGGTTACATCACGAGGTGGAGGTCGGTATGGGATTTACACAACCGAGGGCCGAAGGCCCGAGGATAGTGTAAATCCCGTACCGACCGCGCACCGAGCGGTGCAACCGACTTGTACCATGGCTCTAGGCTATAAGAAACGCATAACAACCTTTTTTTCTGTAGCCTCATTGGTCGCCGCTTCGCTTAGCTACAGATCGTAATTCTAGGCCACGGGCAAAAAATATTCACCTCCTAGGCGGTGTATAAGTGATTTATTCACCCCGAATTGAGAAATCTGATTGGACGGTTCGAACGAACCATGGTATAAGTATACCTACAATCTTTAATTACCCCTGCAAAGCTAAACTTTCCAATAAATTTATAGTTGCCCCAATAACTTTTTTATCAAGAAAAATTAATACACATTAATTAAATCGTCTAATAATAGAGTATTGTTTAACTATCTAGACACTAATTGGGGCAACTTTATTCCTCCTGCCAAAAAAAAAAATTCTATATGAAAGATGAATTCATTAATATTATTTCTGCTAATATTATGAATATTATTTTGCTACATATTTTATTTAATTTTTGACAAGTTGTATAAATCAGCTCCATAAAACATTTAAAGTTTTCAATGCTTTCTTCTTAATAGGACAGCAATAACCCAACATTTCATCATAATTTTGAATACGTTAGCTACACAGAAGAAAAAAATGGCGAATTTTGGACGAACTTAGCTATATATGCAGTTAAAAAAAATTTTTTATAATACTTATCAACTTTTGATATAAAACATTTCCTCATATACACCTGGTATTATTAGAGATTATCTCACTTTTCTTTGATAGATTTCCAAAGCCAGATTCTTCATCTGTGAGATTTTTTCATTTTCTTGGATTTACAGTGTGCAATGATAAGAATAATGCTAGCAGTAAATAATAATTTTCCAGTAACGAGTAGGGAAGCTGCAATAATAATATGAGGTTTAAGATCAGTTGACACAGACTCTGCTTCTTGTTCGATAATCTGGCCTCTCTCCTCTATCTTTCTATTAGCAGAATTTGGACGAGTTTGTAAGAAAGAAAGACAATGCTGAAATTTGTATTGTGTTATTCATTTTTGTCTAAGTAGCTATTATGGTGCTTTCTAATGGTACAAACCCCGGATGTGTAGTTCAAAAGTTATTCAAGTGTTTTTTCTGGCCAACTCAACTTGGACATACTTATAGAGAACAACTGTTTGTAACTATGATAATACATAATTATTTGTTAGTGAAGAGAGTAATTAAAATGAAAATTACTAAGGAATTGTGTAGCTAACGCATATGACTTATAAGCCAAGTGTGATAAGGTTAAAAAAAATGTTGAATTCGTTAAATATTAAAAGTTTGTGGGGGATTAGGATAAAGCTTGCTATTGCTGCAAGTATTGTAATACAAATTAAGTGTCGATATGTACAAAGAATTAAGGAGTATCTATATAATCCCAATCTTATTCTTAAAAGATGAATTTTTACTTACTTAAATGTAATCTATTTTTTGGAGTAAATGCTTTACAAATGTAATCTTCACGGAAAGTCTTCATCCTTTAGATTACTTGGTTCCGAGTACTCTTGTAAACCACTTGTAGAATCTGACACACTGTTTAGCCTATTATTTGAGAACTTACTGAGATACTTTAAGCCTTCTTGATGAATCATCATGGGAAACTCTGGTGCATATTGCATGATCATTTGTGGAGCTCTGACATAAAACCCATCTACTGTTATTACTGGTCCATCACTCACATTGTGCTGTTTGGTACCTGAATAAGTGAAATAGCTACTGATAAAAATTAATGTGCAAAAATGTCTACTTTAATTCTTTATGGCTACAACATACTTAACACTTTCATTTAAAAAATCGTACATCATATGTAGTATTTCTGATATACATCTGTTTTTATTCTACTTTTGGAATATATCTAGAGCAAAGCAGGACTCAATTTTCATAAATCACCTATTACAATTCACATTCTAGCTAATGAATTTAATTGTATATGTTCTTCTCACCAAATTTCAATTCATCCTTTGAATCTTCATTCTGTTGAACAATGTTTAAAATTTGGCCAACTTGATTGACATTGATTGAAATTTCTATTGGTTGAGACATGGTTGAGACACTCTTTCTTTGACCTTGTTTGGTTGAGATACTCTTATCTTGAACATATTTGGTTGAGGCATTCTTCCTTGATTATGTTTGGTTCTTCATTCCTTTGACCAAATTTAAACACTTTTGTTCCAAGTCTACCTTCAAATTGGTTAATTTTCTTGATTGGTGAAATGTCATTAACTCTATCTTGTTGTGGTGCTGTTTGGAAATACAGTAAATACATAACATTGTATCTTTGCATTCCACCAGATTATATTGGAGAAGTATTTAGTAGCAGTAGTAAAATAATCCTGAACTAAATGTCTCTTTTATAATCACATTCACACTTAGACTGACAACTGAAGAACATACTGATAACATTTATTCAAAGTGAACAGCAAAAGAGATTGATAAGTTGTAAATAAAATCAGACAAAAATAATAAACAAAATGAGCAATTGACTATTGAAGGCTACTGTTATCCAGGTATTGTATTGCATATTTTATTTGCAAAGATACAGATATCTGGACAAGTGAAAGATGAGACAAGAACAAACAATTTTAAGTGGTCATTTACTTTAACAACTTTCAATTGCCACGCAAAACTATATAGATAAAAAGAGTTCTGCAGAAGTTATTTTGAGAATAGTATGCAATTGAAGTTACAGCTTGGATATTTGAAGTATATTTTGCACTTACTTAAATCATCAGTAACTGATCATTGTCTTCTCTTGATTTCGAATATAATACTTTTTGTTCCTAGAGTCTATCTGCTGTTGCTTAGACATTTTGACTGACATAGTGACTAAGTTTTAGTTTTATATGCTTGAGACATTCTTTCCTTGACCATCTTGTCTTGTTTCTTTTCCTGGCCTGAATGAAACAGTGCCCCAAGTTTGTTGTTAAAATTCTTTTTTCTATGAAAGAGTAATTTTGAGCTTCATTTTTGATAGAGAAGTTCAGCCAAATCTAGATTATATTTACCTAGTTACAAGGAAAAATAGATATTCTATCATTGAGAGTGATTAGCATGAAATTATTATGCTGTAATTTGGGGCCCAACAACATACTGCACACAGCATGTAGCTAAACATGAAGGGGGCAGCTGAAATTATGAGGCATAGCTGGAAAATATGGTGAATAGCTCCCCCCAGCTCCCCCCCCCCCCCCCCCCCCCCCCAGCTTCCACATTGATAGAGCTCTCACAATGAAATTAGCAACAAAAAAAAGTGATATACATATCTACATAAAAAGTGATAAAATTGATACATGTGAAATGACAGTTTTTCCACATAATCATTTTTTATGAAAGAATTACAAGGTACCACTATTATCATTACTTAAAACATTTTGTAATTTGAACTGGTTTTATTTGTTGCTACTCTAATTATTAATGACATCGGAGTCATCATTAAAATATTGCACATTTTTAAAATAAAATGTTGTAATTATTGACTCTTATTGAACTAACACAAATTTAGTGGAGTAGTCGAAGAAGTAGTTTTCTTTGGAACAAATGATTTGACTTCATTTCTATCACTTATCCCAGGGTCTGTCTGCTGTTGTGGAAAGAAAGGCTTGAGTCTTGAAGTCCATAGTAACCTTGCAGTTTAGTTTGCTGCATTTTTGCCATCGATTATTTTTGGTCTATGTTTAGTGCTAGTAGGCTTATAGTTATTTTGTGATAAGAATTGATTTGGAGATGTATCAGATTGGGAAGTTTTCATATCAGAAAGAATGTTCCCATTTACTACTTTTGTTACTATTTTGTTAACAAAGGGTTTGGAGGACTCAATAAAATTGGAAATTTGTTGAGGGTGAGGTAACTTTAAAATATCTTCCACTTTAGTACCGTTCACTTTCAGCAAAGGCTCCATAGGTCTGATTAACATCGTGTTTGAATCGCAGATATGAATTTAGTCCATTATATTTAACGTTGAATACAGTATTTTCGGGGCCTATAGGCCTCCCGTTCACATACCATTGAAGCAGTCGCTCAGGAAATCCTGCATATTGGGCCAATACTGTAGTATAAATGGAACTTCCCAATCTTTCCTGAATAGGATCTGTTATGTTCACTTCAAATTTATTTCATAAGTTTCATGGCTGAAGATATACAAATACAACGTTACCACACAGTATAATGATTTGGAATTCTTAGCTATATATAGTTGAAAACAAGCCACCATTATTAAGTAGGTTATTGAAGTGTTTTTATCAGATAAGATTAGATAAGAAAACATTACTCATAGGTTAGTTTTATAGTATGAAGTTGCTTTGAAATAGTGTAGTAGGTGAATAAGTTTTAAAGTTTTCCATACAGACATGAGGTGAGGTAATTTAAAAAGTGTTTGGGTATTTTGAGAACACTTGAGTGAGCATAAGTACCAATACCTCGAGTTCATGATGAGTACTTGTATAAGTATAATCACATTAACTTTGTACTTAATTACCAACAGAAGTACATTATGATTGAATTAAAAAAAATTGAGCCAAATGTCATATTATTATTATACATTTTATTGGCATTTTGGAAGTGACGTAAGGGTAGAGAATACTTTCAACAGTCAATTAATTGATAATAATTATCTCATTACCAAACTGATTTTGGCATTATTTTAATCTAATTATGGTTTCAGGTGTAATACTGTACCAGAACTAAAGTTCAAAACTTGAACTCACTAGTTGTGATTAGAGTCCTGTGTAATGATTTCGTAGTCACGTTGGTAGTACAACTGAGAAACTTGACATTAAAATGGTCGATTGTGATATTTGAGTACAAACAAATAGGGAGAGAGTCCGTTCCACAAGTTTTGGTCCAAGTCTAAAGTAGTGTTAATGAAAGTGAGTAGTTTGGCAGTTGGAGAAATACACTTCAATGTGACCTTTGCATCATAATATGGAACTTTCACCAAATGATGGAGATATTTCTTGAGTTTGCCATTTATCTCTACTTGTAAAGACACTAGTAATTTATAATAAATTTGTAATTAAATGATATGCAATGATTTGGCATTCCCTGTGGCAGAGGGGCCAATTGCCCTCTTCCCAGTAGTTTGTATATTGAGACTGTATTTACTAGTACTTAGCATGGTTGTGATTTATTTAGAGTAGTAGGTACGAGAAAAAGGGATTATTCAGTAACACATAATCAATTAAATCATGTATGTATGTATGTATGTATGTATGTGTGTATGTGTGTATGTGTGTGTGCGTGTGTAAGTATGTGTGCGTGTGTAAGTATGTATGTATGCATGTATGTATGTGTGCGTGTATGTATGTATATATGTATGTATGTGTATATGTATGTATGTATGTATCTATGTGTGTGTGTATGTATGTGTGTGTATGTATATGTGTGTATGTATGTATGTATGCATGTATGTATGTGTGTATGCATGTATGTATGTATATAAGTATGTATGCACATGCATTATTGCATGTATGTATGTAAGTATGTACACACATACATAGGTAAGCTTATATAAACAACATTAAAATGAATTTGTTAAAATAGCTAATTAGTTTAACTCACACATTAAATCTGGTGTGGGGGTTGATGAGATGGATATTTTTATGAATGTTCTTCTCTAGAGATTGAACATGTGCAGGTAGATGTCTCCACTGATTGTCTGTACTTTTTGTCTCCTGTTCTGTCCTAAACAAATGATGACTTCCTTTTGGAATTTTCTGTCACTGTAGTTATTAGGGGCTAAGTTGGTCCCTGAAGAAAAGACTGACTTGACGGACAAAGTGACTCCTTGGTTTAGCTTTCTGTTTCCTGTCTTGACCTAAACGAATTATTTCAGGTCAAAACTTTCTGTTTGTATGCTTACGTTTATCATGTGATGTAGGAATTGACAAACAGTCGTATCAGATTGAGAGTTAGTAGTATTTTTGACATCAAAGAGAACATTTTCATTTACTACTTGGGTTGTTACTATTTTTTTGATAAAGGCTTTAGAGGATCCAAAATAAACAGACATTTGTTGAGGAAGAGGTAAGTTTAGTGTGTCCTTCCACTTAGTACCGTTCACCCATACTGATAAAAATCAGTACTAGTGATGCAACTAATATCAGTACAAAATCATTACAAAGGACGCTTATTATTGTTTTATTAGGAAGCTACTCAAATTAGGTCTAAACTTGTATATTAATTGAGCGGTTAGTCTATAAATCTCTTTTGGTAAAAGCCACTGTCACTTGTTGTGATAAGTGTCTTTTGCAATAATTTTGTACTGATATTAGTTGCACAGCTGTAAGAGCCATTCGTTCCTTGCATTAAAATGATCTATGGTAATGTTAGATGCAATCAATAAGTAAGGGGACAGGCCATTCATCCAGTTTTCATCCAAATCTAATGTTGTATTGATGAAAGTGAGTAATTCCACATTCTGTGACTTGCAATGTAGTGTAACCTTTGATTCATAGGGAACGTTAATCAATTGATTGAGAAATTTCTGATGGATTTCATTGACTTCTACTTCTAATGTACCTGTTTTGCAAATATCAATAATATTCAACTTTTCAAAAACACTATTATATATATTGTTATAGTATAGTTATGTATGAAGCCTGAACTAACCTGATTGACTCTCATTTTTACTAGTTTTATTAAAAATGAATGAGGTAACTTTTTAATGGGTGTGGTCTAGCTCAAATGCGAGAGGCCCCACTATCCCAAATCCTCTTCCTAACGTCCCTAGTCAAATTACACTGTATCATATACCTACATCGTTTCTTGTCTAACTATAATTAGTTTTAGTCTTAGTTAACCATGGCAACACTTTTAAAAACCTGCCTAAAATAATAGGGATTTCCTATACTTTCAGTACAGGGCAACTATTCCGTACACTTTCCTACACTTTCCATGCACCCTGTCCTTCACAACTTAAGGACAAGTGCAGAAAAGCATACAGGAAAATTTGCCCTGTATGACTCCAGCAAATATGAGATTTCTCAGGAAACGAAGAGTTCGTTTCAGCTGGTCTGCAGTCATCTGTAGACAGGAAATTCAGCTGTTTGTCCAGTGACAGAAACAATAATAACATTCAACCAGAAAACACAACTTGAAAATTCTACTTAGGATATTCTTACTGCTATAATAATAAATCTAATATAAAGGTAATAAGTATTCTTTATGTTAAGTTTAAATTTGTATAATTACTAATTACTGCAAAAGAAATATTGTATATAATAACTTTATACGGAATTTACATTTGACTTGTCACACAATATTGTATATATATATATATATATATATATATATTTTGTTTTGTTCTCTTATGTCAACATTTATAACTACAATATTAATAGTACATGACATTTTGACAGGCACACTCCTGTCTTTACCAGGTTACAAAAATTAAAGTCAAATTTAAATGAAAAGTTTAAGTTCATTTATATTTCACTTTACTGTTTGTAACCTGATGAAGACAGTGGTATGCTTGTCGAAAAGGCCCTGCTGCAATATTAATATAGTTATAAACTTTGATATAAAAGAACCAAAAATATTAAGCATATTAGCTATAAGTATACAACTGTTATTATGTCACTTACCCACTACCACATGTAGTGTAACAGCATATATGAATAACCAAAGGGCAATCATAAGTTACGGCACTTCACTAAAAATAATACTCACGCGAAGTCAACGCTGTAAGTGGGTGTGGCCACGCTTGTTTCCGCGCGAGCGTTGTTCTAATCTCTTCAGCATAGCAGCAGGGGTTGAGGTGTAAGCTGTAATAAACATTCTAGCTATACCTTAGCGACTAACAATCAAAGCTGCGAGACTGTTGGTTTGGCTTGTTCTAGAGTAGTTCTGCATGCTGTAGAATTGTTCTCTAAACGTTACGCTAACCGAGACTATAGTGTCGGAATGTAGTGTCTGGGGAAATGGCCATACAAAATTTTGGTCTGCCACACATATATTGCTGCAGTCAATTATCGTTATATTACTGTCAGACACGCTTTCAAATTTAGCAAGCATGGCTAGTTTGAGCAAGTAAAGGGAGTCACCTGAGGCAAAAGGTTTTAAACTTATTCAGTTGTAGATTTCCAAGTACACCTCTACCTGCAACTAAAGGTCTGATTACCTTCACCAACAACTTGTCATTGTCCAGTAGCTAGTTTGTCAGGAAAAGCTACAGAAACAAACAAAAAAAAGATCGTAAGAGAGAACCAATCTGCATCTTCAAAGCGGTAGAAATTCTGGTATAAAGAGGTGGGGCATTGACCAAATCCAGATTCAAATTTGGTACGGCCGTGTCCCCAGACCCTCCGCGCTTGCGCTACGTGGGGTTTGGCTCCGCCAGACTAAATGAAAATTCTAGGCTTTGCACGGTTGAATATTCTTATTTCAATCCCTAAGGATGTTTTCAACTGGATTCATCTCTTACCGAGCGTGTGGTGTAGCAACAAAATTGTTTAGGCACGTTATTACAAAGGTTGCTTTCGATAACTTGCAGAAATAATGGAGGGTAAAATAGTAGTGCACACACTGCAGTCTAAACTGGTTTATTGTTTCAAGTAAATGTTGCCACCAGGGAATTTTGTGGAGAAAGCATTTACCACTTACAGTCGGACCTCGTTCAACGGACTTTCCGAAAAAAGGACAACCACGGTACAGCGGACAAACACAAAACTACGGATGGATTTCCTATTGAAAATTGTATATTAGGAGATTCCTAGATGCGGACCTTCCGAGTTCCGGACAACGGACAGAACAGAAATTACGGCTACACCATACAAAAAGTGCTTCACTTAATGGACATTCATTGACACATATCAAACTTTACTTCAGTTCAGACAATTTAAGGGTGGCCGCACACCGCCTACGCAATTTTTTGTTGATGGTTGCTATGCACGATTACTACTATTGTATACTTACAGGGGCTTCTCCACTACTACACAAGGACAAAGTACCTGCCGAAGGAGCCGCTCACTAATTTTAGAGCGAATCTGGAGGAAATATCGGGGCCTGGTTATAAAACTTTGTAGCACTTTTTTGGAGCGGTGCGGTAAGTTGGAGCTCCGCAATTTGGTGCACTACTAGCCGAGCCGATACTCTACTGCAAGACAACGAGTTCTTCTCCATTTCAATATTACTTTATGATTTATTCGCAATTTTTTCTATTTATAAGATATTGAAAAATTCTCTACGTGGTGCAGTTCATTTTTTTTTGGTTTACCCGTGTGTAAAATTTTTATGTCGTTCTCATTATTAGATTCCAAGAAAAACTGTTACAAAATTTGGAACTTTAATTCCACTCGCAATTCTTAAGAAATAGCCCCACCCCCATATCTCGTACTACGAGTACGCGAGCAATTTTTTTTCTCAATTAGTTTGTATTGGTTCTAAAAAGAGCCCGCCTATATCAAGAGTAAACAAACATCAATAGAACAATAACAAGAGAGTCAGAAGAGAGAGCAGTTTATTGGAGATAGCCAGAGGTGAAGGTATTAGATCTGCGCATCTTGGGAATTCTTCGCTCCGCAGAAATCGAGCCTGGTGGATCCATCCGCTTGAGTTCAGGTGCGCAGAGTCCTGAGAACGGCTACTGGAGGAGAGGCAGCCTGGTGCACCTTGCCGCGTGAGCTCAGACGACGTATGGAGAGTTACTATAAACTAATATGAGACAACAAGAAGCTAAATTAAAACACCACAACTTCGCAAATTATTGGCGAGCGAGCGTAGCGAGCGAGCAACTCTAAGATGTAGTCTATGGAAATCCTGAATACGTGGTCGTTTTGAATACGTACGTGGTCGTTTTGAATACGTGGTCGTTTAAACGCGCGCGCGCATTCCAGAACTTCGCTCGCTCGCCCAACCAATGCTACACGAGCATTTTCTAGTTGGCGAGCGAGCCTAGCGAGAGAGACAGTATTAGGGGTGGATAATGCAAAATCGGGTATATGTTATATGTATATATGTATGTGGGATGGTACGTATGCCCCTTAAACGCACGCGCGGGGAACGTTTTTCTCCAAAAAACACGGCTTTTTAGGCTTGACCCCAGTTTATTCTGAAACTACAGGATTAAGCAAGCCTTACTTTATACTTAAGCTCCAAAGTGTGAGAAAATTCCTGCGAAAATGCTTGCTTTTCAAGAAACAAAGTTGATTCGACCGGTTACTATGGCAGTGAAGACCCTTTTCCAGACTTAATTTCAAAACTTCGCCGTTTTATGGGGGGGATACGGAGTGCCGGTTGTTGGTTGTCAAGAGCTGTTGGTAGTCAGAATGCCGCAGTATTAATGCTAAGGAAGCTACTATACTTCTCGAGGGAAGCTGAGGTAAGTAGTAATTCCATTTTTGTTAGCTAAATATGCAAAATAACTCTGGCCTTTCTTTTTTGTAGCTAAGAGCTTGTCAACAGTGACTGGTAAATTCAAATAGTCAGATTGGCTCAAATTTGGTACTACAAAAGTTACCACTGCTCAAGGAAATGAGGTAAGAAAATAATTTTGTATTTGTGTGCTAAAGTTTTTGTTTTTGTAGGTTGTCAAGGATTTCAGATGGTCAAAGTAACTTCAATCAGAAGTTATCAATACTCAAGAATGATGTAGGTAGTAATTCCATATTTGTTGGCTAAAATTACAAATAATAACACCGGTTTATTTTGTTATCGTAGCTGAGGAACAAGAGTTACTGGTGATTGAGATTATCAGAATGGTTGATGTTTGATACTACAGAAGTTACCATTAATCAGGTAAGAGAGTGATTTTGTATTTGTTTGCTGGAATAAAAGGTCATAACTGCTATTATAGTGTTTGCATGAACTAAGCTAAAACATAGTAACAATACTTAGTTTTATGTTACCTAACATCAGGCTCGCTCGCCATTTGTGCTCAAGCACACCACTAGTTTATTGGCGAGCGAGCGTAGCGACCTAGACACTATCAGGGGTAACACAGTCGAGATTTCGCTATATTTATTTATCTGTTTATGGGGTACGTGAGACCTCTGTTTTAGCCCGCGCTTCTAATTACGTAAGTTAGGTAAAGCGTTCACAGTTCCAGTATTTTTCAATTAACGAGCGCGGAGAATCCTGCTGCACTGCCTTACGCAACTCTGTTTCAACCAAAACGTTTATAGCTTCTTCTTGAAACAATTGTGAAGTCTTTGTCAAGCTGCGCTTCTTTGCCACTGCTTTCTAAGTTTATTCAGGTAATTCTGTTATTGTTAACTCAGCTAAGAGCTTGTTGTCAACAGTGACTGGTAAATTCAAATAGTCAGAAGACTCAAATTTGGTACTACCGAAGTTACTACTGCTCAAGAAAATGAGGTAAGAAAGTAATTTTGTATTTGTGTGCTAAAATTGATTGTCTTTTGTTTATGTAGCTGAGAGCTTGTTGTCAAGAATTCGAGGTAATTCAGATGGTCAAAGTAACTTCAATTTGATATTACAGAAGTTATCAATACTCAAGAATGAGGTAAGTAGTAATTCCATATTTGTTGGCTAAAATTACAAATAATAACTGGTTTATTTTTTATCGTAGCTGAGAGCTTGTTCAAGAGTCACTGGTGATTGAGATTATCAGAATGGTTGATGTTTGATACTACAAAAGTTACCATTAATCAGGTAAGAGAGTGATTTTGTATTTGTTTGCTGAAATCAAATGTCATAACTGCTATTATAGTGTTTGCATGAAGTAAGCTAAAAATAGTAACATTTTATATTACAACTATCAAGCTCGCTCGCCATTTGTGCTCAAGCACATCACTAGTTTATTTGTATATATGTATGGACGTACGTAAGGCATTTTTGTACTTTGACCCTCGCGTTTTTGTGTTAGTTCGGTTGTCGACCCCGTCCCAAATTGCACTAAACAGAATCCTCTGGTTTATTGGTTTATCGATCAGTACCCGTACCACCCTAGAAATTGAATTGTTTACTGTTTTGAATTCTTTTGCCGGTGCAGTTCAAACTTGACAACTTAAGGGACTTCCATTTCTATTCGAGTTAGTGGCGGTGGTAAGTCAATGGGCTCTTTGTCATGGTTATAAGCCGTGCGCACAGTATTTACCTGAAAATACATTGTCCACTAGACTACTGCGAAGGTAAGTCTGTGTAGGTGCATGTCCAGCTGTGTCAAAGCATTGTTTGTTACAACCACTACTTAGCTAAAGAATATCACAAAGAAAACTTTTAAATAACGTGTATTGTTTTGTTGTTGTTGTTTTTTCCTTCAATTCAAGCAGTTGCAGAGAGTTGTTACTATGGCACTGAAATCCCTTTATCCTGTATGCTAAATTTAAAAACTTGACCTTATTTTCAGTAGCTTCAGTGTTAGAAGTCAATAAAAATAGTATAGTCTTTAGGCTCGCTCGCCATTTGTGCTCAAGCATACCACTAGTACTTCTGCTACTACTGTGCGATTGTTTCTGCTCGCGTATTATCGAATGGTGGGGTATTGGCGTGGAATAAATTAATGTCCGGATCTACAGGCGGTGCGCGTTGCTATGTGCGGCCACCCTTAATGAATCAACAAGTTCTATCTCGGGTCCACAGAGGCGTTAGATGAAGTGTATTTCTAACCCGCAGCCCAGTCACACGTGCTTGTACAACGTACTCGGTGTGCATAATATAAGTGTGAAATTTTAGCGACCCCTTGCTCTAACTTCCCGAATGAAATTCAGTTATTTGCGTACTTTTAACCCCGTCAATAGCTCCATAAATGAGTGAGATAGGGAATCCAGCTTTTTTAATCAACAGGAGGAGAATATGATAATGATGGTGACAACCCATTTGTTTTCTCCTTCACCAAAGTTGAAGAGCTTCAAAGACGCAATTGGAAAGTGTAAGCTCATATTATTTGGAGCATCATGACCACATAAAAGAAGCCAGAGAGTAAGGACCAATTATAAACAGTATTGTGAACTTAAGGGTGCTGGGACAACTCCCACGCAAATATTCACAATAATTGGATTTTGGTTGCTAGGGATAACTAACTTTTTTCTTGGTGTTTGTAGAGCTCCAACTAAGGGTGGATCCTAAAGAGTACTGCTAATGGACTAACTAAATAAAAAGAACGGGCCTTGGGAGCTTGTTTCGTTCAAGTTACGAGCTCCTCAGCCTCAAGTATATAATCCACAACTCCTCCGCGGGTGCCGTCGCTGACGAGCCCATTCTTCGTATACTGCTACATTTGTTGATTGTCTTCAAAACCTTCGTTGTACTTTTTCTCAATTCTGCTTTGTTTTGTCTAGATGACTGTGCTCATTTGATCCTCGCGGCAGCGCGCCCGAATTTTTTTCTTTCAAAAAAAATCGCAACGAACATTTTGTAGCTAAGGTCATAGTCAGCCTGTGTACGAAATTTGGAGTCTTTTCTACTCGTAGTTTCTGAGAAGAAACACAAAATAGACTCCAGGACTAAAAATTAGTCCACGCGATCTTTTGGCAGAGACTTGATTGCAATCAAACCACACCCACAACAGATTCAATTGATTCCGCGGGAAAGTGAGTTCCAGGTGCTCTCTAACTTTCGGGAGCCTACCTGTTAGCAAACCAGTTTTCTGGCCGCCTCTCCTTCTCGATGATAAGCCCTACTGAAACGAGTGTGAGGAGATTATTGTAGTCTTGTTAATAGTGTTTTTCTCGGCATGGTCAGGTAAGGTAAGCCTTTTATCAAGCTAGCTAGATGCATATTCAGTGTGTGTATGTACCTGTAATAGATTAGTGAACCATTTTTGCTGCTGGGTAACTCTACAGTTTCAGTTTGTGTACAGTTTTCTGTACTTAGCTATTCACTTCATTTGTTTATTCATCCTTACTTAGCTAGCTACATCACAAAATATTCATCTAGCTAGCTATATTTAGCTGGCTATTTCAAAATATTTTTTATATGAAATAAGTATCATTATATTATATACATTCATAAAAATTATCACTGGTCATCACAATACTGTAAAATAAAAAAATCATGAGTGATATATCAGGAAGAAGTTTTGCACAAGAACAAAAAATTAAAATAATGGAGTCATTAGTGAGGTATTATTTACCTGTCAAAGCTTGGAGACAATCTGGGAGCCGGTGTCTGCTCTAGGGAGAAACAATACTGATAAAGTAAGCCAAGAAATACAATATCAAACAGCTGCGCTCTTTACAACTTATAGCGGGGGCGGGGCCTCGGTTAGTTTTATCAATTGGTGGGCGGGAAGCTTTGAATTACCCGCGCAAGCTAAGTTAGCGGTCGTTTTTACTATTGCGAGCAAAGCGGATTTTTGTGGTTATTTGTGGTGCGTGCGGGTGCGCGCGCGTTGCTATGTCCCAGCACCCTTAACATTGTTAAAACAGACTAATTGATGTGATTTTTGAAAAAGCCAGTATACTATGTTCTATTATTTTATTTGTTTATTTTTCACTCAATTCATATAATCTAATACACTTTGTACAATCAAATATTAAATAAACAGTCAAAAAGTAATGGTTTCCGAGAAGGGACAGCTTCTCAACAATGGACAAAACTGGTGATCCCATTTTGTCCTTCATTCGGAAGTTCGACAGTACCACAAATTCAGATCACCTTTAACAGTAATGCTATGCTTTAAGTCTGTGATGCACTCATGTTAGGTTCACTGTGGCTGTGTGCCATTATTTTGTGTTCAAGTTCTTCAATATCATCAGGTTTAATTCAACCATTTTACAATGACCATCATCAGTGTGTGAATGACAAATTTTAGTCTTTCATTCACACACTGTTCATTGTAAAAAATTGTTGAAATGTTGGTACATTTTTATGACTAAATATGAAATATTAATAAGGGAATATTATAACTTTATTCAACAGCAATACTGCGGCTAAATTATATAATAATGAGAAGAATTTAAAAAAAATTCATATAAAACATTTAAATTTTAGATTTTCAGCAAAGCTACCCTATGTACAGACTCTAAGCAATTTATGAGCCCACTTCAACAGAATGCTTTTTGAAATTCTTTGTCTTTGTTCATTACAGCAGCATATCACTGTTTATATATACCAATGTTGCTCTTTTTCATACTGTTAGTGTACCTAACAAGATTGTCCCAGTAGAAGATAAACAAAGCCTAAATGATCTTCATTAATATATTATATATATAATTTTCTACTACTATACACTGTTAAAATGGAGGTGTCGTAATAACACTTTTGAAGTGTAATTCAAGAGTATAAAATTTGCAATGTTATAGTAACACTGTGTAACCTGAACATATGTGTTATGATCATTAGTGCATCTGAAATAGCAATGCCAACATGGCTAAATCATACTTTAACCTGCAGCACTAGAGAGCTGGCCCTCTCGACCCCCCCCCCCCCCCCCCCCATCCTCTTTTGACTATATTACTGTTATACAGTCGAACCTCTCTACAACGGGACTCCGAAAAGCGGTCAGACTCTCAACGACGGTCATTCCGCTGGGAACGGAGCTCCATCCGCATGTCTGTAATAGATTTTAAACTCTGAGAAACGGTTGACTCCCAACTCCGAACAACGGTCATATTACCGGACCCCACAGTGAAATTGCAATACAAAATTATCTCCCACAACGGCCAGTTAGCCACACCCATGCATAGCTTGCACAACAATTTAGTCATTTTAAACTCGAATATAGAGCAAGTCAGAATTACAAATGTCCAGCAGCAATCAGATCATTTACCAGCTCCCTCATTTTATTGATATAGGCTGGAGGGCCGTATAGGCGGTAGATGCACGGCACTTCCAGACCGTAACCAGCGCCTCTGTTCACTTTGTCCCCTCGTATCACGGCAAATGCTTTGTTGACGTCTCTTCTCAAAAACTGGAAAAGCCGTGGAGCCAGGTTTTGTGGTACATGACCTACAATAGTAGTCTCCTTCAAAATAGCCACTGCTTTCTTATCTTTGGCATTTGCAGGCTCTGGCTTTACCAATAGTGATTCCCCTACCATAGGTACCCATACATCAGTATATGCGTGGTAGCCCCTAATGTAAGAGTCTATTTCCAGTACTTGAAGTTCAGTAGCAGTAACGACCTGGCTAGCCATAGTTATGACGGACACACCTCCTTTGTGGTGGGCTTTACCTGAGGTCCCCGCGTTGTAGCATTAGCATGGCTTCATTGCCGGTTGTGAAGCAGAAGAGGAATTATCTACCACTAAAGAAGAAAGTTGAGGTTATCAAGGCAATTGAGAAGGATCATGGGCTTAGTCATCGTGCTTTAGCAGAAAGGTTTGAATGTGGCAGGACTCAGGTAGCTCAAATAATAAAAAATAAGGAGTCCATTATGGCAATGTTCAGTGCTAATGCCTCAGGAAGCAAAATTCATTCTTTTAAAGTGTCACGTGTGTGTGAATTTGAGGAGGTAAATAAAGCCTTATACGAATGGTATCTGCTTGCTTGTTCCAAAAATATTTACCCTGGTGGTCCCCAGCTTATCGAAAAGGCCAAAGTAATTGCTGAGCAATTGGGCATAGAAAATTTCAAGGGATCCAATGGCTGGTTAGGGAAATGGAAGGCTAGGTACAATGTTAAACGGTTTAAGATTTGTGGGGAGTCTGGAGATGTACAGGGAGCAACTGTAGATTCTTGGAAAGAAAGGTTACCAGAGCTAATAGGGTGCTACACAAAAGAAAATGTTTGGAACATGGACGAGACTGGGGTGTTTTGGCGTGCTTTACCTGATAGTGGCTTTGGACAGAAGGGGAAGGAGTGCAAAGGAGGCAAAAGAAGTAAGCAGAGAATTACAGTGGCTTTTTTTGTTAATGCAGCAGGGGGTAAGGAAAAGCCAATTGTCATATGGACTTCAGCAAATCCTAGATGCTTAAAGCGGTTTGACAAAAGTGTCTTGCCTGTTAATTATTATGATCAAAAAAAAGCATGGATGACGGGAGATATAATGGAATCAGTTCTAACTAAGTTAAATAGCAGGTTGGTTCATAGGCAACGTTCCATTTTATTATTGATGGACAATGCTAAATGCCACCCTAGCAATCTGGAATCAAAACTTACTAACATTAAAATAATATTCTTGCCTGCTAATACAACTTCAAAATTGCAACCTCTCGACCTTGGCATTATTCAAAATTTTAAAGTACATTACAAACATTTTTTGTTACGGTATGTACTAACAAAAATTGATGAATGCCAAAGTGCATTTGAAGTGGCTAAGTCCATTAACATTCTAATAGCTATTCGATGGGTTGCCCAGGCATGGGCCATGGTGACAGGTGAGACCATAGCCAAGTGTTTTAAGAAAGCAGGTGTCCTTAACTCTGAGTTGGAGATTGTTTCTTGTAGCATAGAGGATGACCCATTTGCAGAAGCCGACCTTGTCAGCTTAATGAAGGATGTGGTACCCAACTGCTGTAGTCCAGAGGAATATGTCAATGGAGAAGATTCCTTACCTATTTGCAACGATTTGGATAGCTTGACGTGGGAAGAAGACTTCATGCATCAGCTCCTGCAAGAAGATCGAAGTGAAGAAAGCGATGAAGGTGAGGAAGAGGATACAGCGCAGTTGACAGTTTCAAGGGTGAAAACTTATAAGGACGCTATAGTAGCTTTAGAAGATGTACAGACTTTTCTGGACAGTCGAGGCCACCTTGAAGATTCAGCTAAACTCGGTATAGCTGTAGACTCACTGGCTACATTGCACATCGCATCAATGAAACAGAAGACATTGTATGACTTCTTTTGCAAAGAACAATGACATTGAAACATTTTTGTTCATCATTTCATATACCACTCTTTATAAACATAATTAGTTGTTGCAATTTTTAAAATAAAAGGAAAAGCTCCAAATATTACATGATTTCATATGCAAGAACAATGACATTGAAACTTTTGTTCATCATTTTCATATACCATTCATTTAATATATAATTAGTTTATGAAATTTTGAAGAAAAAAAGAAAAACTCCGAAATAAGGTCAAACTCTCTACAAAGGCCAACACGCTTGTCCCCATGCTTGGCTGTTGTAGAGAGGTTCGACTGTATAATAAAGAGTTAGACAAACAAACAAACAAATAAACAAACAAACATACATACATACATACAAACAAATAAAACAAACAAACAAACAAACAAATATATAAATAAATTGGTCAACAGCCTATGTAATGTTTGAGGTAATGATTGGGTGTCAAATAGCACCATTAACATTTCACAGTGTCTTTATTATAGGCTTAATCCCCGAGGATCACTGGTATCTCTGAGCCTTTCTTTATTAATAGTGTACAGAGCTGAGCATTATATTGCTGATAAATTAAAAGCCACTTTAGTTTTAAACACTATTATATGAATTACATAGAGGGTCAAATATAATATTCAGAAACAAGTTTACTACAGTACATGAGATATTGTGCGAAACATACAACGTAAACATAGTCCAAATTCAGTCCGTTATTCCAGTTCATCTCTTTTTACTGCCTCTTCTGAATACTTCCAAGGGTATCATTTGGGAAGCCCATGGCTTGTGGAGTAGGATACAAGCCAGGTTCCAGAGTGAGGGATTGTCCTCCAAAGTGAGGCTTTGTGTAGAGTGTGTATCGACCTCCACTGATAATAATAGAGGATGCTCCTCCTACATCAACTTCAGTAGCAGAGCTAGAGATGTGTTGTTCCTTGCCGCAGTAGTCATTGTGTTCGTACACTGTGACTCCTTCGCTACCAAAGCTCTGCACTCTTCGAATGCTTCCCGGACCAAATTTCAAATTCACAGCTCCTGACACTCCCTGTGTCAACATCTGCATGTTGTCACTTCCCCAGGACTGTGGGTTGTAATCGGCTTGGCGATAAGCAATCCACTGTCCCTTGTCCACGTGAGCAGAAAGGAAGGTACCAGTTGACTTCAGGTTTCTGTCATTTTCCATCAGGATATTGCTCAATCCAGATCCATCTTTCCCAGAGTAGAGGACAACTTTGGCTGCCATTTTTAACTTGTTTTTCCGTTGTGATTCAAGAAGTGCTGTAAGATTTGAATGATATAAAGAGTGATGTGATAGTGATGTTGTTGACTCTTTATATAGGCTACAAAATGCTCTGAGCATGCTCAGTAAGTATTTTTTTAAATTCTTTTATAAATCTTAACCGCCGAAGTATTCTATAAAAAAAATTGTAACTCATAATGGGTGGGTCACTGGAAGTATGGAATACAAAATAGACTAATGGGTTGAATTTAGAAACAAGAACAACTTGTTTAACTTTGTCTAATTAAATGCCTTTCAATTAGATAAACTAAACGGTCTTTTTAATAAGCTATTCATGGTTGCTTTGATTCAATACTAACAATGTATAAATTTATTACTTATTAGTAGTGATCAAGTGATGTGATTTAGGTAAGGCAGTTTTACATTGGTTTAAACTACAGTAGAGAGTAATTTAAATTTAAATACTTTAATTTATTTAATAGATCAGGAAAATTTATTATTAGTTTTGTTGTATACTTTGTTATTTGATTTGTGTATGCTTTTGCTTCATTTTTTGCTAGTTGTAAGATCATACATGGCATTTTCTGGTAATTCTCTGCAGTTTTAAAGGATATAAATTTCTTGTGACGAAAAAAATTATAACTATCATTAGTTTGCTTAACTGTGAAGTTTGTGGGTAGAATTTTCCATGTAATATTTTTTGTCTGTGTGACCTCCTTACATGTACCATTTTGTGTTTAACCTACCTCAATGGTTAGATCCCTGAAACCATTACAGTAACTTAATCGTATGGACTTCTACCAGTTTTTAGTATTCGGTTATTTTACAAGCAACTATATATGCTGACTGCCAAAATTATGTCGTATCATCATTTTCATAAGCCAATATAGAAATTGTCATTATTATGTTTAACATGCTGAACAATATCTTGTTAAGATACTTTGTGTTATTTGGATGACAAAGTTTGCACAGATTACATTAGATTTCATTTTGATACAGTCAGCAAGTAGTTCTCGTTTTCTTTCTTGCTTTGTATTGTCATTTCATTAATTATACTAAATATATGAAATATTAATAAGGGGATATTACAAATTTATTCTGTCACTTCACAATTTCTTTCTCAGCCTTCTTTTAATCATTACATGTATTCTCTCTTTCACCGGCTTTTTAAACAATACAGAATTCAAAATACTTGGTCGCCACTGGGAATTGAACCCAGGAAAAATACAGAGTTGGAGTGCTTGATTGCAGAGTGCTTGTGCATTAAGCAAGCGGTCTTGAATTCCTGGTGGTGACCAAATATTTTTAATTCTGTATTGTTTAGAAAATTCTGTGAAAGATAGAGAATACATCTAAGCACATTCTATAATTTTACATAATAATCAGAAAAAATGTAACAGTAATACAGTGGCTAAATTGTATAATAGTGTGGAGAAGTGAAAAAATTAAATTAAAATAACAGTAACAAATTATGAGATGGTTCAACAAAGCTACCCTATGTGCAAACACTGAACAGTACTTATGAATCCATCAACGGAATGCTTTTTTCATAATATTGTTATTGTAACACCTATCTAAAATTATCCCAGTAAAAGATAACCAAAACCTGAATGACCTTCATTATGATATAAAGAACTATTCACTACTATACACTGTTAAAATGGAAGTGTTGTAATAACACTTTTGAAGTGTAAATCAAGATTATAAAATTTTGCAATGTTATAGTAGTAACACTACTGCATTGGCTTATGAAATGATGATACGACATAATTTTGGCAGTCAGCATATATAGTTGCTTGTAAAATAACCGAATACTAAAAACTGGTAGAAGACCATACGATTAAGTGTACTGTAATGGTTTCAGGGATCTAACCATTGAGGTAGGTTAAACACAAAATGGTACATGTAAGGAGGTCACATAGACTAAAAATATCACATGGAAAATTCTACCCACAAACTCAGTTAAGCAAACTAATGATAGTTATAATTTTTTTTGTCACAAGAAATTTATATCCTTTAAAACTGCAAAGAATTACCAGAAAATGCCATGTATGATCATATAACAAGCAAAAAATGAAGCAAAAGCATACACAAACCAAATAACAAATTATACAACAAAACTAATAATAAATTTTCCTGATCTATTAAACAAATTAAAGTATTTTAATTCAAATGACTCTCTACTGTAGTTTAAACCAATGTAAAACTACCTTACCTAAATCACATCACTTGATCACTATACTAATAAGTAATAAATTTATACATTGTTAGTATTGAATCAAAGCAACCATGAATAGCTTATTAAAAAACCCGTTTATTTTATCTAATTGAAAGGCATTTAATTAGACAAAGTTAATCAAGTTGTTCTTGTTTCTAAATTCAACCCATTAGTCCACTTTGTATTCCATATTTCCAGTGACCCACCCATTATGAGTTACAATTTTTTTTATAGAATACTTCGGTGGTTAAGATTTATAAAAGTATTTTCAAAAATACTTACTGAGCATGCTCGGAGCATTTTGTAGCCTATATAAAGAGTCAACAACATCACTATCACATCACTCTTTATCATTCAAATCTTACAGCACTTCTTGAATCCCAACAGAAAAACAAGTTAAAGATGGCAGCCAAAGTTGTCCTCTACTCTGGGAAAGATGGATCTGGATTGAGCAATATCCTGATGGAAAATGACAGAGACCTGAAGGCAACTGGTACCTTCCTTTCTGCTCACGTGGACAAGGGACAGTGGATTGCTTATCGCCAAGCCGATTACAACCCACAGTCCTGGGGAAGTGACAACATGCAGTTGTTGACACAGGGAGTATCAGGAGCTGTGAATTTGAAATTTGGTCCGGGAAGCACTCGAAGAGTGCAGAGCTTTGGTAGCGAAGGAGTCACAGTGTACGAACACAATGACTACTGCGGCAGGGAACAACACATCTCTAGCTCTGCTACTGAAGTTGATGTAGGAGGAGCATCCTCTATTATTATCAGTGGAGGTCGATACACGCTCTACACAAAGCCTCACTTTGGAGGACAATCCCTCACTCTTGAACCTGGTTTGTATCCTACTCCACAAGCCATGGGCTTCCCAAATGATACCCTTGGAAGTATTCAGAAGAGGCAGTAAAAAGAGATGAACTGGAATAATGGACTGAATTTGGACTGTGTTTACGTTGTATGTTTCACACAATATCTCATGTACTGTAATAAACCTGTTTCTGAATATTATATTTGATCTACTATGTAATTCATATAATAGTGTTTAATACTATAGTGGCTTTATAAATATCAGTAATATAATGCTCAGCTATTTGTTTTTCTCGTACTTATTTTAATATCAATTTGAATTAGGCGCATGTAGAGACTGTGGGCCTGGGCGGGAGTAACATGTATATGTCTCGGTCTGGTGTTGTGGACGAAGTATCGAGGGATGCAGGGAGGAAAGGGGGTCTCTGTTTTTTTGTTTGTTTGTTTGTTTATTTGTCTGTCTGTCTGTTTGTTTGTTTGTTTATTTAATTATTTAAGCATTTATTTACACAGTTGCTTTCCTTCAGTTATTTTACTACCCTTCTCTCTATTGTCTCCTAAAGCTACTTGATTCCTTTTTCATACAACCCATATGTTTATTCCGTTATCTATTTGCTTTTTTATCACTACCCTATCTTACATATCCTCTAGCTACGAGCACAGTTTGTTTTTGTTTTTTCAGTTTTTCAGTTTTTTTCATGGCCAACTGACGAGAATTCCATGGGATCAAAGTGTCTTGGTTTCTTTAAATTAACTATGTAAATGTTGATTACTTCACTACTATTTACTGTTAAAATGGAAGTGTTGTAATAACACTTTTGAAGTGTAAATCAAGATTATAAATTTTTGCAATGTTATAGTAACACTGCATAACCTGTGTTATGATCATTAGTGAATCTGAAATAGCAATGTTAACATGGTTAAGTCATACTTTAACTGCAGCATTAGAGAGATTGGACCCCTGTCCCTCTTGATCCCTTTCCCCCCCCCTCCCCCCCACCCGCCGATCTTCTTTTGACTATATCATTGTTATGTCATAAAGAGTTAGACTCATTTTTTACAATGACTTTTATATTCTGAATATTTATTAATTCTTAATGAATATTTACATAGTTTATCTAAACTAAGACATTTTGATCCCGTGGGATTCTCGTCAGTTGGACATGAAAAAAACTGAAGAATTGAAAAAAACCCAACAACAAATAGTGCACATAGCTAGAGGATATGTGAGAGGGTGGTGGTAAAAATGCAAATAGATAAAGGAATAGACAGGTGGGTCATGAATTTAAAAAGGAAGCAAATAGCTTCAGGAGACCACAGTGAGAAAGTAATAAAATGACTGAAGGCAAGCAAGCTGTGTTAATAAGGACAGATGTGAGAAATAGAAGAACTTAATGAATGAATGCATAAATAGACAATTGAATACTTAAATAAATAATAAATAAACAAGTAAAACAAACAAACAAAAAACAACAACAAACAAACAAATAAATAAATAAATAGGTCAGCAGTGTATGCGATGTCTGAGATAATGATCGGGTATCAAATAGCACCATAAACATTTCACTGTCTTTACAATATACTTTATCCCCGTGGTACGGGTATCTCTGAGCCTTTCTTTATTAATAGTGTACAGAGCTGAGCATTATATTGCTGATAAATTAAAAGCCACTTTAGTTTTAAACACTATTATATGAATTACATAGTAGATCAAATATAATATTCAGAAACAGGTTTACTACAGTACATGAGATATTGTGTGAAACATACAACGTAAGCATATAGTCCAAATTCAGTCCGTTATTCCAGTTCATCTCTTCTTACTGCCTCTTCTGAATACTTCCAAGAGTATCATTAGGGAAGCCCATGGCTTGTGGAGTAGGATACAAACCAGGTTCAAGAGTGAGGGATTGTCCTCCAAAGTGAGGCTGTGTGTAGAGCGTGTATCGACCTCCACTGATAATAATAGAGGATGCTCCTCCTACATCAACTTCAGTAGCAGAGCTAGAGATGTGTTGTTCCCTGCCGCAGTAGTCATTGTGTTCGTACACTGTGACTCCTTCGCTACCAAAGCTCTGCACTCTTCGAATGCTTCCCGGACCAAATTTCAAATTCACAGCTCCTGACACTCCCTGTGTCAACATCTGCATGTTGTCACTTCCCCAGGACTGTGGGTTGTAATCGGCTTGGCGATAAGCAATCCACTGTCCCTTGTCCACGTGAGCAGAAAGGAAGGTACCAGTTGCCTTCAGGTTTCTGTCATTTTCCATCAGGATATTGTTCAATCCAGATCCATCTTTCTCAGAGTAGAGGACAACTTTGGCTGCCATCTTTAACTTGTTTTTCCGTTGGGATTCAAGAAGTGCTGTAAGATTTGAATGATAAAGAGTGATGTGATAGTGATGTTGTTGACTCTTTATATAGGCTACAAATTGCTCCGAGCATGCTCAGGATGTATTTTTGAAAATCTTTTTATAAATCATAACCACCAAAGTATGTTTTTAATAAAAAAAATTGTAACTCATAATGGGTGGGTCACTAGAAGTATGGAATACAAAATAAACTAATGGGTTAAATTTAGAAACAAGAACAATTTGATTAACTTTGTCTAATTAAATACCTTTCAAATACATAGGATAAATGGTCTTTTTAGGCTATTCAAGGTTGAACTAATTCAATATTAACAACGTATAAATTTATTAGTATAGTGATCAAGTGATGTGATTTAGGTAAGGCAGTTTTACATTGGTTTAAACTACAGTAGAGAGTAATTTAAATTAAAATACTTTAATTTGTTTAATAGATCAGGAAAATTTATTATTAGTTTTGTTGTATACTTTGTTATTTGATTTGTGTATGCTTTTGCTTCATTTTTGCTTGTTATATGATCATACATGGCATTTTCTGGTAATTCTCTGCATTTAAATTTCTTGTGACGAAAAAAATTATAACTATCATTAGTTTGCTTAACTGTGAAGTTTGTGGGTAGAATTTTCCATGTGATATTTTTAGTCTATGTGACCTCCTTACATGTACCATTTTGTGTTTAACCTACCTCAATGGTTAGATCCCTGAAACCATTACAGTACACTTAATCGTATGGTCTTCTACCAGTTTTTAGTATTCGGTTATTTTACAAGCAACTATATATGCTGACTGCCAAAATTATGTCGTATCGTCATTTCATAAGCCAGTATAGAAATTGTCATTATTATGTTTAACATGCTGAACAATATAATTATTATGAAAAAAGCATACCGTTGATGGATTCATAAGTATTGTTCAGTGTTTGCACATAATAATGTTGAACCATCTCATAATTTGTTACTGTTATTTTAATTTAATTTTTTTCACTTCTCCACACTATTATACAATTTAGCCACAGTATTACTGTTACATTTTTTCTGATTATTATGTAAAATTATAGAATGTGCTTAGATGTATTCTCTCTCTTTCACAGAATTTTCTAAACAATACAGAATTAAAAATATTTGGTCTCCACCAGGAATCGAACTCAAGACTGCTTGCTTAATGCACAAGCACTCTGCAATCAAGCACTCCAACTCTGTATTTATCCTGGGTTCAATTCCCAGTGGCAACCAAGTATTTTGAATTCTGTATTGTTTAAAAAGCCGGTGAAAGAGAGAATACATGTAATGATTAAAAAAGGCTGAGAAAGAAATTGTGAAGTGACAGAATAAACTTGTAATTATCCCCTTATTAATATTTCATATATTTAGAATAATTAATGAAATGACAATACAAAGCAAGAAAGAAAACAGAAACAAAACTCAATGCAATTAAGGATATAAACAACTTGACAAAAAAATTAAACTAAACAATACTGTCCAGGGATGGAGGGAGAGTATAGGAAACCTGTGCAGCCATAGGAAGACATTCCCTCTCCACAGCACTATGGCCAGTCTCCTGAATAGCTGCTTCGTGAAGGAGCTGGAGTCAGTGGGACTAATCCTATCGCCTGTGGCACAGCCGATAGCAGAGATGGTAGAAATGGCATCCTCAGCAAGCTTCCAAAATCTCAGCCACCAAAGGGACAAAGTCAGTCCCAGTTGAGTGGCAGGCTGAGAGGCTGGAAGATAGCTTGTGTTGGACACCAGCTTGTAGCACATGATCACGAATGAAGGAAGACACTGACACCATAGACTCCTGTAATGGGAGTATGTGCACACATAAAATTAACAAATGATGAAGACTTGTTGACGGTCGATAACAATAATGCCATAAGAGGCTGAGACTGTTCAAGTTTGGGTACTAGAAGTAAAACAGTGCAAAAAAAATTGAACGCACAAGAAACACAATGACAAGCAATTATTCTAGTAAGTTACTGGACTAAAAAGTGACATTTGATGTGCCGTGCTATCAATTACAGGTCATGCTATTCCTAATGCCATAACTGCAACAAGATGCATATTTTTTTAAAGTTTGTCCCACTGCAACAGATTGCAGCCTCCTAAAATTTGGGGGACTCAGCTCCCCTTCTAAAACTTTGGGAGGGGAGGCTCCAGCCCTTCCAGCACCCCACTCGCAAACTCTTATACAATGTATTCTGCATGTGAACTGTGATAAGTAGGGATGTTTTTTTTTAATGTCCCCAAACCACTTAGTTTAGTACACCATTCAATTACTGGCATTTATCTCCTACTGACCTTGTTCAGTCTGACCTATTACAATAACTCTAACTCAGCTGAGAACTATTTGCTGACTGTATAAAAATGAAATCGAATGTAATCTGTGCAAACTTTGTCATCCAAATAACACAAAGTATCTTAACAAGATATAATGTTCAGCATGTTAAACATAATAATGACAATTTCTATATTGGCTTATGAAATGATGATACGACATAATTTTGGCAGTCAGCATATATAGTTGCTTGTAAAATAACCGAATACTAAAAACTGGTAGAAGACCATACGATTAAGTGTACTGTAATGGTTTCAGGGATCTAACCATTGAGGTAGGTTAAACACAAAATGGTACATGTAAGGAGGTCACATAGACTAAAAATATCACATGGAAAATTCTACCCACAAACTTCACAGTTAAGCAAACTAATGATAGTTATAATTTTTTCATCACAAGAAATTTATATCCTTTAAAATTGCAGAGAATTACCAGAAAATGCCATGTATGATCATAACAAGCAAAAAATGAAGCAAAAGTATACACAAATCAAATAACAAATTATACAACAAAACTAGTAATAAATTTTCCTGATCTATTAAACAAATTAAAGTATTTTAATTTAATTGACTCTCTACTGTAGTTTAAACCAATGTAAACCTGCCTTACCTAAATCACATCACTTGATCACTACTAATAAGTAATAAATTTATGCATTGTTAGTATTGAATCAAAGCAACCATGAATAGCTTATTAAAAAACCGTTTAGTTTATCTAATTGAAAGGCATTTAATTAGACAAAGTTAATCAAGTTGTTCTTGTTTCTAAATTCAACCCATTAGTCTATTTTGTATTCCATACTTCCAGTGACCCACCCATTATGAGTTACAATTTTTTTTCATAGAATACTTCGGTGGTTAAGATTTATAAAAGAATTTTAAAAAAATACTTACTGAGCATGCTCGGAGCATTTTGTAGCCTATATAAAGAGTCAACAACATCACTATCACATCACTCTTTATCATTCAAATCTTACAGCACTTCTTGAATCCCAACAGAAAAACAAGTTAAAGATGGCAGCCAAAGTTGTCCTCTACTCTGGGAAAGATGGATCTGGATTGAGCAATATCCTGATGGAAAATGACAGAGACCTGAAGGCAACTGGTACCTTCCTTTCTGCTCACGTGGACAAGGGACAGTGGATTGCTTATCGCCAAGCCGATTACAACCCACAGTCCTGGGGAAGTGACAACATGCAGTTGTTGACACAGGGAGTGTCAGGAGCTGTGAATTTGAAATTTGGTCCGGGAAGCACTCGAAGAGTGCAGAGCTTTGGTAGCGAAGGAGTCACAGTGTACGAACACAATGACTACTGCGGCAGGGAACAACACATCTCTAGCTCTGCTACTGAAGTTGATGTAGGAGGAGCATCCTCTATTATTATCAGTGGAGGTCGATACACACTCTACACAAAGCCTCACTTTGGAGGACAATCCCTCACTCTGGAACCTGGTTTGTATCCTACTCCACAAGCCATGGGCTTCCCTAATGATACTCTTGGAAGTATTCAGAAGAGGCAGTAAAAAGAGATGAACTGGAATAACGGACTGAATTTGGACTGTGTTTATGTTGTATGTTTCACACAATATCTCATGTACTGTAATAAACCTGTTTCTGAATATTATATTTGATCTACTATGTAATTCATATAATAGTGTTTAATACTATAGTGGCTTTATAAATATCAGTAATATAATACTCAGCTAAATAAAGAAAGGCTCAGAGATACTGGTGTTCCTTGGGGATTAATACATAGGCTGCTTACTAATATATTTATTCATTTATTAATTTTTGTTTGTTTGTTTGTTTGTTTATTTGTCTGTCTGTCTGTTTGTTTGTTTGTTTATTTAATTATTTAAGCATTTATTTACACAGTTGCTTTCCTTCAGTTATTTTACTACCCTTCTCTCTATGGTCTCCTAAAGCTATTTGCTTCCTTTTTCATACTACCCATCTGTTTATTCCGTTATCTATTTGCTTTTTTATCACTACCCTATCTTACATATCTTCTAGCTACGAGTACAGTTTGTTTTTGTTTTTTCAGTTTTTCAGTTTTTTTCATGGCCAACTGACGAGAATTCCACGGGATCAAAGTGTCTTGGTTTCTTTAAATTAACTATGTAAATGTTGATTACTTCACTACTATTTACTGTTAAAATGGAAGTGTTGTAATAACACTTTTGAAGTGTAAATCAAGATTATAAAATTTTGCAATGTTATAGTAACACTGCATAACCTGTGTTATGATCATTAGTGAATCTGAAATAGCAATGCTTAACATGGTTAAATTATACTTTAACTGCAGCATTAGAGAGATTGGACCCCTGTCCCTCTTGATCCCTTCCCCCCCCCCCCCCCCCCCTCCCCCCACCCACCCGATCTTCTTTTGACTATATATTATTGTTATGTCATAAAGAGTTGGACTCATTTTTTACAATGACTTTTATATTCTGAATATTTATTAATTCTTAATGAATATTTACATAGTTTATCTAAACTAAGACATTTTGATCCCGTGGGATTCTCGTCAGTTGGACATGAAAAAAACTGAAGAACTGAAAAAACAACAACAACAAATAGTGCACATAGCTAGAGGATATGTAAGAGGGTGGTGGTAAAAATGCAAATAGATAAAGGAATAGACAGGTGGGTAAATATTAAAAAGGAAGCAAATAGCTTCAGGAGACCATAGTGAGAAAGTAATACAATGACTGAAGGCAAGCAAGCTGTGTAAATAAAGACAGATGTGAGAAATAGAAGAACTTAATGAATGAATGCATAAATAAACAATTGAATACTTAAATAAATAATAAATATACAAATAAAACAAACAAACAAAAAACAACAACAAACAAACAAACAAACAAACAAATAAATAAATAAATAGGTCAGCAGTGTATGTAATGTCTGAGATAATGATCGGGTATCAAATAGCACCATAAACATTTCACTGTCTTTACAATAGACTTTATCCCCGAGGATCACTGGTATCTCTGAGCCTTTCTTTATTAATAGTGTACAGAGCAGAGCATATAGTATTGCTGATAATTTATAAACCACTATAGTATTAAACACTATTATATGAATTACATAGTAGATCAAATATAATATTCAGAAACAGGTTTATTACAGTACATGAGATATTGTGTGAAACATACAACGTAAACACAGTCCAAATTCAGTCCGTTATTCCAGTTCATCTCTTCTTACTGCCTCTTCTGAATACTTCCAAGAGTATCATTAGGGAAGCCCATGGCTTGTGGAGTAGGATACAAACCAGGTTCAAGAGTGAGGGATTGTCCTCCAAAGTGAGGCTTTGTGTAGAGCGTGTATCGACCTCCACTGATAATAATAGAGGATGCTCCTCCTACATCAACTTCAGTAGCAGAGCTAGAGATGTGTTGTTCCCTGCCGCAGTAGTCATTGTGTTCGTACACTGTGACTCCTTCGCTACCAAAGCTCTGCACTCTTCGAGTGCTTCCCGGACCAAATTTCAAATTCACAGCTCCTGACACTCCCTGTGTCAACATCTGCATGTTGTCACTTCCCCAGGACTGTGGGTTGTAATCGGCTTGGCGATAAGCAATCCACTGTCCCTTGTCCACGTGAGCAGAAAGGAAGGTACCAGTTGCCTTCAGGTCTCTGTCATTTTCCATCAGGATATTGCTCAATCCAGATCCATCTTTCCCAGAGTAGAGGACAACTTTGGCTGCCATCTTTAACTTGTTTTTCTGTTGGGATTCAAGAAGTGCTGTAAGATTTGAATGATAAAGAGTGATGTGATAGTGATGTTGTTGACTCTTTATATAGGCTACAAAATGCTCCGAGCATGCTCAGTAAGTATTTTTGAAAATACTTTTATAAATCTTAACCGCCGAAGTATTCTATAAAAAAAATTGTAACTCATAATGGGTGGGTCACTGGAAGTATGGAATACAAAATAGACTAATGGGTTGAATTTAGAAACAAGAACAACTTGATTAACTTTGTCTAATTAAATGCCTTTCAATTAGATAAAATAAACGGTCTTTTTAATAAGCTATTCATGGTTGCTTTGATTCAATACTAACAATGTATAAATTTATTACTTATTAGTAGTGATCAAGTGATGTGATTTAGGTAAGGCAGTTTTACATTGGTTTAAACTACAGTAGAGAGTAATTAAAATTAAAATACTTTAATTTGTTTAATAGATCAGGAAAATTTATTTTTAGTTTTGTTGTATACTTTGTTATTTGATTTGTGTATGCTTTTGCTTCATTTTTTGCTTGTTATATGATCATACATGGCATTTTCTGGTAATTCTCTGCAATTTTAAAGGATATAAATTTCTTGTGACGAAAAAATTATAACTATCATTAGTTTGCTTAACTGTGAAGTTTGTGGGTAGAATTTTCCATGTGATATTTTTAGTCTATGTGACCTCCTTACATGTACCTTTTGTGTTTAACCTACCTCAATGGTTAGATCCCTGAAACCATTACAGTAACTTAATCGTATGGTCTTCTACCAGTTTTTAGTATTCGGTTATTTTACAAGCAACTATATATGCTGACTGCCAAAATTATGTCGTATCATCATTTCATAAGCCAATATAGAAATTGTCATTATTATGTTTAACATGCTGAACAATATTATATCTTGTTAAGATACTTTGTGTTATTTGGATGACAAAGTTTGCACAGATTACATTAGATTTCATTTTAATACAGTGAGCAAATAGTTCTCAGCTGAGTTAGAGTTATTGTAATAGGTCAGACTGAACAAGGTCAGTAGGAGATAAATGCCAGTAATTGAATGGTGTACTAAACTAAGTGGTTTGGGGACATTAAAAAACATCCCTACTTATCACAGTTCACGTTCAGAATACATTGTATAAGAGTCTGCAAGTGGGGTGCTGGAAGGGTTGGAGCCTCCCCTCCCAAAGTTTTGGAAGTGAGGCTGAGTCCCCCAAAATTTAGGAGGCTACAGTGTGTTGCAGTGGAACCACCCTTTCAAAAAATATGCATCTTGCTGCAGTTGTGGCATTAGTAATAACATGACCTGTAATTGATAGCATGGCACGTCAAATGTCACTTTTGTAGTCCAGTAATCCACTAGAGTAAATTTCTTGTCGTTATGTTCTTGTGCATTCAATTTTTTTTTGCAGTTTTACTTCTAGTACCCAAAATTGAACAGTCTCAGCCTCTTATGGCATTATTGTTATCGACCGGCAACAAGTCTTCATCTTTTGTTAATTTTATGTGTGCACATACTCCCATTACAGGAGTCTATAGTGTCAGTGTCTTCCTTCATTCGTGATCATGTGCTACAAGCTGGTGTCCAACACAAGCTATCTTCCAGCCTCTCTGCCTGCCGCTCAACTGGGACTGACTTTGTCCCTTTAGTGGCGGCTGAGATTTTGGAAGCTTGCTGAGAATGCCATCTCTACCATCTCTGCTATCGGCCATGCCGCAGGCGATAGGATTAGTCCCACTAACTCCGGCTCCTTCACGAAGCAGCTGTTCAGGAGACTAGCCATAGTGCTGTGGAGAGGGAATGCCTTCCTATGGCTGCACAGGTTTCCTATACTCTCCCTCCATCCCTGGACAGTATTGTTTAGTTTATTTTTTTTCAAGCTGTTTTTATCCTTAATTGCATTGAGTTTTGTTTCTGTTCTCTTTCTTGCTTTATATTGTCATTTCATTAATTATACTAAATATATGAAATATTAATAAGGGGATATTACAAATTTATTCTGTCACTTCACAATTTCTTTCTCAGCCTTTTTTTAATCATTACACAGGCTTTTTAAACAATACAGAATTCTAAATACTTGGTCGCCACCGGGAATTAAACCCAGGATAAACACAGAGTTGGAGTACTTGATTGCCGGCTGGTTGTCGTAGCTCAGTGGCAGAGTGCTTGTGCATTAAGCAAGTGGTCCTGGGTTCATTTCCAGGTGGCAACCAAATATTTTTAATTCTGCATAGTTTAAAAAAGTCTGTGAAAGAGATGGAATACATCTAAGTGTATTCTATAATTGTACATAATAATCAGAAGAAATTGAACAATTATACTCTACTGAGGCTAAATTGTATACTAGTGTGGAGAAGTGAAAAGAGTTAATATAAAATAGTATCAACAAATTATAAAATGTTCAATGCAGCTATTCTATGTGGAAACACAGAACAATGTTTATGAGTCCATTTCAACAGAATGCGTTCTTCATAATGTTAGTGTAATACCTAACAAAAAATTATCCCAGTACAAGATAAACAAAGCCTATGAATGATCTTCATTAGTATATAAAAAATTGTCTACTACTGTACACTGTTGAAATGGAGGTGTTTTAGAGAAAATCAAGAGTATAACATTTTGTATTGTTATAGTAACATTGTAACCTGAACATATGTATTATGATCATTAGTGAATCTGAAATAGCAATGCCAGCATGGCTAAATCATACTTTAACCTGCAGCACTAGAGAGAGGGGACTCCTGCCCCCTGCCCCCCCCCCCCCCCCATCCTCTTTTGACTATATTATTGTTATGTCATAAAGAGTTAGACTCGTCTTTTACAATGACTTTTATATTCTGAATATTTATTAATTCTTAACGAACATTTACATAGTTATTTTAAACAAACCAAGACACTTTGATCCCGTGGAATTCTCGTCAGTTGGGCATGAAAAAAACTGAAAAACTGAAAAAACAAAAACAAATAGTACTCGTAGCTAGAGGATATGTAAGAGAGGGTAGTGATAAAAATGCAAATAGATAACGGAATAAACAGATGGGTAGTATGAAAAAGGAAGCAAATAGCTTTAGGAGACCATAGAGAGAAGGATAGTAAAATAACTGAAGGAAAGCAACTGTGTAAATAAATGCTTAAATAATTAAATAAACAAACAAACAAACAGACAGACAGACAAATAAACAAACAAACAAACAAACAAAAAAATAAAAATAAATAAATGAATAAATGAATAAATATATTGGTAAGCAGCCTATGTATTAATCCCCAAGGAACACCAGTACCTCTGAGCCTTTCTTTATTTATAATATATATAGCTGAGCATTATATTGCTGATATTTGTAAAGCCACTATAATATTAAACACTATTATATGAATCACATAGTAGATCTAATATAATATTCAGAAACAGGTTTATTACAGTACATGAGATATTGTGTGAAACATAAATTAAGTCCGTCATTCCAGTTTATCTCTTTTTACTGCCTCTTCTGAATACTTCCAAGAGTATCATTTGGGAAGCCCATGGCTTGTGGAGTAGGATACAAACCAGGTTCAAGAGTGAGGGATTGTCCTCCAAAGTGAGGCTTTGTGTAGAGTGTGTATCGACCTCCACTGATAATAATAGAGGATGCTCCTCCTACATCAACTTCAGTAGCAGAGCTAGAGATGTGTTGTTCCCTGCCGCAGTAGTCATTGTGTTCGTACACTGTGACTCCTTCGCTACCAAAGCTCTGCACTCTTCGAATGCTTCCCGGACCAAATTTCAAATTCACAGCTCCTGACACTCCCTGTGTCAACATCTGTATGTTGTCACTTCCCCAGGACTTTGGGTTGTAATCAGCTTGGCGATAAGCAATCCACTGTCCCTTGTCCACGTGAGCAGAAAGGAAGGTACCAGTTGACTTCAGGTTTCTGTCATTTTCCATCAGGATATTGTTCAATCCAGATCCATCTTTCCCAGAGTAGAGGACAACTTTGGCTGCCATCTTTAACTTGTTTTTCCGTTGGGATTCAAGAAGTGCTGTAAGATTTGAATGATGTAGAGTGATGTGATAGTGATGTTGTTGACTCTTTATATAGGCTACAAATTGCTCTGAGCATGCTCAGTAAGAATTTTTGAAAACTTTTCATCAATCTTAACGACCAAAGTACGTTTTAAATTTAAAAAAATTGTAACTCATAATGGGTGGGTCACTGAAAGTATGGAATACAAAATAAAGTAATGGGTTGAATTTAGAAACATGAACTATTTCATTAACTCCGTCTAGTAGCATGACCTGTAATTGATAGCATGGCACATTAAATGTCACTTTTTAGTCCAGTAACTTACTAGAATAATTGCTTGTCATTGTGTTTCTTGTGCGTTAAATTTTTTTTGCACTGTTTTAGTTCTAGTACCCAAAATTGAACAGTCTCAGCCTCTTATGGCATTATTGTTATTGACCTACAACAAGTCTTCATTTTTGATAATGTATGCGTGCATATACTGTTTTAAACACTGAGCAGCCTGATATAAATAATAGGAAATGAAATCATATCTACTAGGATTAGTAAGTCACATAGTGATCTCACTTTACAGCAGAGATTTGGCTTTGGGAAGAGTTAGTGAATCTAAATAACCTCAGCTTCATTGTGATTTAATGCTCCTTAGAGAGAAATAAAGAAAAAAAGATCAAATTTTTCAGTTTAGTCTTTTCAGTTGGCAATACCATTCAATATATGCAAACTGAATGATAGAGCAAAATAACTGGTATTAGCAACATGCGGCCATTTAAAGCTCTTTTGTCAAAACAAGACAAACCATTATAATATTCTGCAATGAAACCAAAGGTCAAATGGACTTGCACTATTATGATTTGTAAGGTTAAGCAGACATTAAAAGTGGTAAGTTCAGTACACAACGCTGCTTGTAAAAATTACCCTAGACTACAAACTGGGGTTAATTCACGGGATCAAGTTTATTGTAATAATTACCTAGACACATACCAGTGTGGTAGATCTAACACAAAGTGGTGCATGTACTGATGTTGCATGGACACTAAATGTAATGTGCCAAATTCTATAAACGATACTTCATTTTTGATAAATCTTCAGTATGTAAAAAAAAACAACTAATAAACTTTTCCGGATCACAAATTGGTTATGGCTCGTACTATATTTTCTCATTTGTTTGTTGTATTTTTTTGTTAAAAGTTTTCCTACTTCTTGTGTGGTATAAAATGAGGTGAATAAGAAGTGAAATATCTCAATGAAATATATATATTATTATATATATATATATATATATATATATATATAATGTATATAATATATAATACTTATAGCACGAGTCAGAGTACAATATGGGAAAATATTTTACGAGCACGCAAAATATTTTCACGAGCCAAAGGCGAGGGAAAATGTGGCGTGAGAGTAAAATATCATTCCCATATTGTACGACGAGTGTGATAAGTGATTTATTGCTTCTTTGAAATTTTTCTCAACCGGTTACAATACAATTTTCATTGATTTAACTCGCTACGCGCGCGCTACAAGGAGCGTACAATATAAACCGTACAATATGGGAGAATACAGAACGCTCGCGTGATGCGGAAATATTCAAGTAAAAATATCAAAGCTGCAATAAATCGTGAAAATATTTTGCGTGCTCATAAAATATTTTCCCATATTGTACTCAGACTCGTGCTATAAGTATTATATATATATAATATATATAATATATATATATATATATAATATATATAATATATATAATAGATGATGAATTGAAAATCTTTTCTCTAATGTTCTAGGTGGAGTAGAAAGGGAAATGTGAGAGGCAAGAAGTACTGCCATCTTGTAGCATTGAGAGCGAACAATCAGTTAGTCTTGACGATGAGGAATTACGGAAGTTTTTAAAAGAACAAAAAAACTGTAATACTCAAAATAAAACATTACCTGATATGAGAATGCGGTAGCTATCGTTCGTGCAAAGGGATAAATGAAAAGCAAAAAATTGAGAATATTCCACCCAAAGAAATAGCTAGACAGACTTCTCGGGGAGTGCAAGCGGTAGTTTGTATGAAACGAGCACTCTCAACGAGCACTCTCATAGCTAGTAATAAAAGTCTCTGCATTCATATGAAGCTAATTTATTTAACCAAATTAATGTAATTGACACAGAATAATATTATAGAATTAGCAGACCCTCAGGGGACGCAATAAGCATAAAAATGTAGCTTGGGGGGCACAGTAAACCAACGCAATAACTCCGGACTTCCCCTATACTGAGGAATGTTGTGGGCACACTATACTTTCCAATTCAATACATTTTCTACATAAAGGCACTCAATAGGCAGATTCAGTACACAATAAAGAATAATATGCCTGTTTTCCAGCAACGATGACAATGTGTATTCATGAATTCAATAATAATTTAATTTTTTATGTCTGTGAGTAACAATGATGACAGGACAGTGTGTGTATTCATGAATAACATGCTGAGCTGGGTTGGTAAACCATTTGCATAACAGATTGGTAAAACATCATCAGTAATAATGACCAAGGTTGATAAGCTGAGCAAGGTTGATGGCAATGCTAACAATAATACATACAAATTGAGCTGGGTGTGTAAATTGTTGTCAGTAATGATGAATACTGTGGTGTGTGTATAATGCATAAGGATCAACTAAGTGGACTGATGTAACTAAACCATTCCTTATATATATTGCAAAAGTTACATCAAGCCTCATTGTGTGGCAGAGTACTTGCTAGTTCATGAATAATTCATGAGCTGAGCTAAGTTGGTAAAGTGTTGTCATGACCTGATTGGGAAAACTTTAAGTTCTACCCTGCTCTATACATAGTTTGCAAGAAAAAAAGGTCAAGAAATAGAATTGAACCAGCGACTATCAGGTTTACAATCCACACACCATTAAGCCACTAACAGCTGAGTGATTCCTGACGTTTCTTACTATTCTTTTTCCCCCAAGGTCTTGCCCCTTGCTCTATAAAAACTGGACACTGGGTGTCTGAATAATTCACATGCTGAACTGATATCGGAAAGACTGTTCACTTATAGTCTTGCATACATCCACCACAACTCATAGGAAGAAGAAAGGCAGAGAAGCAAGAGAACGCAAGGGTCATGAGAAAAATAGAAGCAGATCAGAAAATGCTGACTGATATAATTACTTCAATGAAGAAGTGATAGAAAATTCACAAAAGGACAGAAATACTGAGGAGCAGGAGATGTAGATAAAGAAGGAAAGGGGATCTAAGGGTTGAAAGGAGGACAAAGAAAAACTGAGATAAGCTCTGGAAGAAAAAAAAAACAGGAGAGAGAAGCCATTGATAGAAATGCCTTATGCTACTTTATCCATAATTTCAATTGTTAGTACTTCAAACGCTACGGTGTGGTGGGGTACTTAATAACATATATTTAATGCTAAGTTGAGTATATTATTTTCAGAATTTTAAGAGCCTAGGAATGAGAGAACATGTGTATCTCCTGAGTGCACCAAATTAATAGAGGTCTGTTTTATGAGTGGGAACTGTAATGAGCAAGTGAATGGAGCAGGCTAGGTTCGCCTCTAGTGCATTTGAAGAAATAACTGTTCTCCAGTCAAACCTGTACTGTGGAAGAAATATGTTGTTTTTGCAAATTGCAGAAAAGAACTGAAAAAATATCTTTTGAAATTTTTAAATACTTTAAGTCCTCTAGAGGAAAAATAACCTATTATGGCTTATTGAAGAGAGAAAGTGATGGTATGCTCATTTCTACCATTTACTGAGAAACCTACTCTACCTCCACTCCAAGGCTCATCATCAAATTCATGTTAAAGAAATGTTTAATCAGAGAGCAATGAGTAAATCAAATTGCAGTGATGTTAAGGCTTCTATACCATTCACTCAAGCTCTTCCTTTAAAGTATTATGTAATCTACATTCACTAAATGTGACTTTTTGAAATTATTTGTAGCTTTTCCTTACAAATTATAATGAAAAATATAAATATACTATACAGTCAATTATTATCTGATGTCTTACATGCAGGAAGACATGGAATTTATGGGAGTCCTGTGGGTTTATTTAAAAAAAAATTGGAAATTTTTTTACTGGCCAATGCATCCAAAATCAATGAGCATGCTCATTATTGTATCCAATTCTACATAAAGCAGCACCAATTCTTTGATACAGCATCATTCTTCTTCAGTCCTCAAATTTTCAACAACTCAATTAACATTAGACATTAAAAACATTAAGGCAGCCAAAGTTGTCCTCTACTCTGGAAAAGATGGATCTGGATTGAGCAATATCCTGATGGAAAACAACAGAGACCTGGTGTACCTTCCTTTCTGCTGAGGTGGACAAGGGACAATGGATTGCTTACCGCCAAGCTGATTGCAGCCCAGAGTCTTACGGGAGTAGTAACATGCAGTTGTTGACACAAGGAGTGTCAGGAGCTGTGAATTTGAAATTTGGTCCGCGAAGCATTCGAAGAGTGCAGAGTATCAGTAGCGAAGGAGTCACTGTTTACCAGAATAATGACTACTGCGGCAGGGAACAACACATCTCTAGCTCTGCTACTGAAGTTGACATTGGAGGAGCATCCTCTATCATTATCAGTGATGGTCGCTGGACGCTCTACACGAAGCCTCACCTTGGAGGACAATCCCTCACTCTTGAACCTGGTTTGTATCCATCTCCAGAAGCTATGGGCTTCCCTAATGACAGCCTGGGTAGTGTTCAGAAGAGGCAATAAGAACTGAAGTGGACAGATTTATTGGACTTGTATATTTATGTTGAAATCATAATAATACATGGTTCATTTTATTAGTAATATTTTTATAGTGCATGATTTAATTATAATTCTAGATCTTATTCCTGTATAGAATTGACAAACATGTTATGGGAATTATTCTACCAAGCAAAATAAAAGTTAGATATGATCGACAGAAAGTTGTGCAATTCACTTGGATGTAGATTTGCTGCCATTTGTGTGGAAATTGAAGTTGAGGCTACTGTATTGTGTACATAATAAAGTTAGTGTATACTGAATAAATAGAAACTTTACTCATTGGATACAATATTTTAGACCTGATGCAAAATGAATGAAGGCACACAAACTTATCGTATGACTTTTTGTTGTAAAATTGCGACAAGTATCTTCTGTCACTCTTGAATTTCAGTTTTACTTGACATCATATGCAAGGTTTTAGAAGATACAAGTATTATTACAAAATCAACTTGTACACAAAGGGTTTTTATTGGCTTCAATGCACTCATTAGTTTTCTAGAGGATCCAGTAGAAAACTAGCAGTGAACTTTCCCAAGTCAATTAATATGGCTGTAAAGCACGTTTTAGGCTCATTGTAAGTTCAGCTAAAAAAATGAACTGTAAATCTGCATATTATCAATTGTACATATAATGGCTCCTGTTAATGCATTTGACCGCACTCTTGAAGAGAAACAATTTTCACTATACTTTAAAAAAATTCTAATAATATGATCTTCACTTTAAATCATTTGCTGTTGGAGAGACTGGTCTGACGGCTTATATTTAACTGAAAAAAGGAGATTTTAATAATCTTAATGTTTCGTAAAAAAATCCAATTGTATAGTATCTAGCTGTGCTTTTCTGTTTAAGCATAGTTATACAGTAAGTAAATCTATGGTACATGTAATTACTAAAAATTTAAATTCAAGTTAGTTTGTAAAAAAGCTATAAATAAAGCTGGAAATCCATTTCAATACTAAGCCAACACTAGATGTTATTGGCGAGCGAGCGAAGCGAGCGAGACAGTATTAGGGGTGGATAATGCAAAATCGGGTATATGTTATATGTATATATGTATGTGGGATGGTACGTATGCCCTTTAAGCGCGCGCGCGGGGAACTCTTTTCTCCAAAAAAGACGGCTTTTTAGGCTTGACCCCAGTTTATTCTGAAACTACAGGATTAAGCAAGCCTTACTTTATACTTAAGCTCCAAAGTGTGAGAAAATTCCTGCGAAAATGCTTGCTTTTCAAGAAACAAAAAGTTGATTCGACCGGTTACTATGGCAGTGAAGACCCTTTTCCAGACTTAATTTCAAAACTTCGCCGTTTTATGGGGGGGATACGGAGTGCCGCTTGTTGGTTGTCAAGAGCTGTTGGTAGTCAGAATGCCGTAGTATTAATGCTAAGGAAGCTACTACTTCTCGAGGGAAGCTGAGGTAAGTACTAATTCCATATTTGTTAGCTAATAATATGCAAAATTAACTCTGGCCTTTCTTTTTTGTAGCTAAGAGCTTGTCAACAGTGACTGGTAAATTCAAATAGTCATATTGGCTCAAATTTGGTACTACAAAAGTTACCACTGCTCAGGAAAATGAGGTAAGAAAATAATTTTGTATTTGTGTACTAAAATTGATTGTTTTTGTTTTTGTAGGTGAGAGCTTGTTGTCAAGAATTCAAGGTAATTCAAATGGTCAAAGTAACTTCAATCAGAAGTTATCAATACTCAAGAATGATGTAAGTAGTAATTCCATATTTGTTGGCTAAAATTACAAATAATAACACCGGTTTATTTTTTTATCGTAGCTGAGAGCTTGTTCAAGAGTTACTGGTGATTGAGATTATCAGAATCATAGCAGATGTTTGATACTACAAAAGTTACCATTAATCAGGTAAGAGAGTGATTTTGTATTTGTTTGCTGAAATAAAAGGTCATAACTGCTATTATAGTGTTTGCATGAACTAAGCTAAAACATAGTAACAATACTTAGTTTTATGTTACCTAACATCAGGCTCGCTCGCCATTTGTGCTCAAGCACACCACTAGTATATATATATGTATGTATGTATGTATGGATGGTACGTATGCTCTTTAAACGCGCGCGCGGTGAACTTTTTTCTCCTAAAAACACGGCTATTTAGGCTTGACTCCAGTTTATTCTGAAACTACAGCATTAAGCAAACCTTACTTTATACTTAAGCTCCAAAGTATGAGAAAATTCCTGCTAAAACGCTTGTTTTCAAGACACAAAAAGTTGATTCGACAGGTTACTATGGCATTGAAGACCCTTTTCCAGACTTAATTTCAAAACTTCGCCGTTTTATGGGGGGATACGGAGTGCCGGTTGTTGGTTGTCAAGAGCCGTTGGTAGTCAGAATGCCGTAGTATGCTATGGAAGCTACCACTTCTCGAGGGACGCTGAGATAAGTACGCAATTCCATATTTGTTAGTTAAATATGCAAAATTAACTCTGGCCTTTCTTTTTTGTAGCTAAGAGCTAATCAACAGTGACTGGTAAATTCAAATAGTCAGATTGGCTCAAATTTGGTACTACAAAAGTTACCACTGCTCAAGAAAATGAGGTAAGAAAGTAATTTTGTATTTGTGTGCTAAAATTGATTGTCTTTTTTTTTGTAGGTGAGAGCTTGTTGTCAAGAATTCAAGGTAATTCAGATGGTCAAAGTAACTTCAATTTGATACTACAGAAGTTATCAATACTCAAAAATGATGTAAGTAGTAATTCCATATTTGTTGGCTAAAATTACAAATAATAACACTGGTTTATTTTTTATCGTATCTGAGAGCTTGTTCAAGAGTTACTGGTGAGTGAGATTATCAGAATGGCATATGTTTGATACTACAAAAGTTACCATTAATAAGGTAAGAGAGTGAATTTGTATTTGTTTGCTGAAATAAAATGTCATAACTGCTACTATAGTGTTTGCATGAGGTAAGCTAAAAATAGTAACATTTTATGTTACCTAACTATCAGGCTCGCTCGCCATTTGTGCTCAAGCACACCACTAGTATATATATATGTATGTATGTATGTATGGATTGTACATATGCCCTTTAAACGCGTGCGCGGGGAACGTTTTTTCTTTAAAAAACACGGCTTTTTAGGCTTTTACCCCAGTTAATTCTGAAACTACAGCATTAAGCAAGTCTTACTTTATACTTAAGCTCCAAAGTGTGAGAAAATTCCTGCGAAAACGCTTGCTTTTCAAGAAACAAAAAGTTGATTCGATCGGTTACTATGACACTGAAGATCCTTTACCAGATTTAAATTCAAAACTTCGCCTTTTTTCCGGCTAAGTGCGGCTTGTTACTAGTTGTCAAGAGCCACCTGTAGTCATACTAAGAGAGCTATCACTACTTCTGAAAAGGGTATGTAAGCACATAAAGTATTAATGCTAAGGAAGCTACTACTACTCGAGGGATGCCGAGGTAAGTACGCAATTCCATATTTGTTAGCTTAATATGCAAAATAACACTGGCCTTTTTTTTTTATAGCTAAGAGCTTGTTGTCAACAGTGACTGGTAAATTCAAATAGTCAGAAGGAGTCAAATTTGGTACTACAAAAGTTACCACTGCTGAAGAAAATGAGGTAAGAAAGTAATTTTGTATTTGTGTGCTAAAATTGATTGTCTTTTGTTTTTGTAGGTGAGACTTGTTGTCAAGAATTCAAGGTAATTCAGATGGTCAAAGTAACTTCAATTTGTTACTACAGAAGTTATCAATACTCAAGAATGATGTAAGTAGTAATTCCATATTTGTTGGCTAAAATTACAAATAATAACACTGGTTTATTTTTTATCGTAGCTGAGAGCTTGTTCAAGAGTTACTGGTGATTGAGATTATCAGTATGGCAGATGTTTGATACTACAAAAGTTACCATTAATAAGGTAAGACAGTGATTTTGTATTTGTTTGCTGAAATCAAATGTCATAACTGCTATTATAGTGTTTGCATGAAGTAAGCTAAAACATAGTAACATTTTATGTTACCTAACTATCAGGCTCGCTCGCCATTTGTGCTCAAGCACACCACTAGTATGTATATATGTACGTATAACATTATATATATATATATATTTATGTACGTATGCCCTTTAAACGCGCGCACGTGGAACTTTTTTCTCCAAAAAACCACGGCTTTTTAGGCTTGACCCCAGTTTATTCTGAAACTACAGCATTAAGCAATGTTTACTTTATACTTAAGCTCCAAAGTGTGAGAAAATTCCTGCAAAAATGCTTGCTTTTCAAGAAACAAAAAGTTGATCCGTCGACCGGTTACTATGACATTGAAGACCCTTTACCATATTTGAATTCACAACTTCGCCGTTTTATGATAAGGAGTGCCGGTTGTTGGTTGTCAAGAGCAGTTGATAGTCAGAATGCGGTAGTATTAATGCTAAGGAAGCTACTACTTCTCGAGGGAAGCTGAGGTAAGTACGTAATTCCATATTTGTTAGCTAAATATGCAAAATTAACTCTGGCCTTTCTTTTTTGTAGCTAAGAGCTTGTTGTCAACAGTGACTGGTAAATTCAAATACTCAGAATGACTCAAATTTGGTACTACAAAAGTTACCACTGCTCAAGAAAATGAGGTAAGAAAGTAATTTTTGTATTTGTGTGCTAAAATTGATTGTCTTTTTTTTTTTGTAGGATGGTCAAAGTAACTTCAATTTGATACTACAGAAGTTATCACTACTCAGGAAATTGAGGTAAGTTGTAATTCCATATTTGTTGGCTAAAATTACAAAATAATAACACTGGTTTATTTTTTATCGTAGCTGAGAGCTTGTTTAAGAGTTACTGGTGATTGAGATTATCAGAATGGTGATTTACCATTAATCAGGTAAGAGAGTGATTTTGTATTTGTTTGCTGAAATAAAATGTCATAGCTAAAAATAGTAACATTTTATGTTACCTAACTATCAGGCTCGCTCGCCATTTGTGCTCAAGCACACCACTAGTATGTATAATATATGTGACCGGTTTTGGGAAAATCGGCCTAAACGCGGCAAACAATTTTTTTCAGTATCCCCGGGTAAAGCCTTATGGGTCGATTTTTTTCGAATAATTTTTTATGGCACAAATGGATAGACACCAGTTATCTCTAGCTTATGACGCAGTTGTAAGCTCTGGCGTGCTCTAGAACTCACACTAGGAGGCTAGAAACACTAGCCGGTTGGACTCGTGTTACGGAGAGTTGCTAAGAAATTATTGGCGGGCTTTTCAGTAACAGCCGGGAAAAAACTGTAGCTAACTAATTCACTTACTATTCTACATAATTCACGTACTCACGCAATTCTCGCCATCATAGTTTCTTAAGGAGTCCTGCATTAAGCCTTTTAGACTTCTTTCAATCCGCCTGTAACTTGGTTTATTCCGTAGTGTCCCGGAGACACGTAATAATAGTATACGGACACAAGGCACGCCCCCTGACCTTAGCAATCCTTTACCCGGCGTTTTTTCGAAATAAGCAATAATAAGTTTAGCAAAAATACTGAAGTGTTGTAGTGTGTAGGGCGAAGACGGCTTGTGCTACAGCTTCCAAATTAGGAGGACGGCATCCCAATGCCCCGTGCATCCTACTGGTAGAATAAATAAGAAAACTTTAGATGCCGCGTTTAGGCCGATTTTCCCAAAACCGGTCACATATGTGTGTATGGATGGTACGTATGCCCCTTAACCGATTACCGGCCGAATTATTACTTAACCGCGGTGCCGCGAGCCGCCGTATTTTTTTCCGCCGGAAGTAACCCTTACTGGAGAAGCAACTTTCTGACTTTGTAGCGGAGAAACAATCGGTCCTGGACATAAAGTTTCTATTGATCAGCCGCTGGTAAAAGCTTGCTCTTGCTATTGCTCAATGGATTGAAAGTCCTGCGCGCTCCAGTTTTCGACAGTGGATGGGAGGACGCCTAAGGCTACGAAATTTTTTTGTATCTCGTAGCGTCCTTGGGGTGCCACTTCGCGTTGCTTAGTTTCACTACGCTAGTTATGAGCTTACAATAGAAGAAAAGTTCAGATATTTGAGTAATGGTTATGAATGACGCAAGAATGGACACTAACAGCAACTTATAAAGGTGAATTGTTAGGAAACAAAACACACGCCATTTTCAGATTTATATTAGTAAATGAAAACATCCAGATCTAGCCAATGATATCGACTTTAATCATTAATAAGTCATTCTGTGACATTCTTGTGTTCTTTTTATATATTCCAGGTATATTATGAACTTTACAATACTACTAATATTCCAAAGTTATGGATCAGCTTGGAAATTGGAGATACTCTTGTGTTTCCTGCATCTTTGGAGTCCTGAATCCACAGTAGAATCAATAAACTTCTCCAGAAGACTTAAGCTATCATTGCAGCATAACTCAAAGTATTAAATAATCATGAATTATAGTTCTTGTTATAAAATTTTATATGAGAATATTTGTGTTTTGTAGCAAGGTTTATCTGATAAATTTTATATTGTAACCACACTTGTAGATATGCTGTACAGATAGCTACACTACATTACAAACCTGAGATGCAATGATAGATAACTGGTAGATTCAGGTATGCAGCTGTAGGCAGATAGTTATTACCCCCTTTCTTGTACGCAGAATTGCGTATTTGGCCTTTCGGGGACAAAATACGGAGGTACACAAAATTGCGTATTTGGCCAGTAATCGGTTAAACGCGCGCGCAGGGGACTTTTTTCTAAAATAAAACACGGCTTTTTAGGCTTGACCCCAGTTTATTCTGAAACTACAGCATTAAGCAAGCCTTACTTTATACTTAAGCTCCGAAATGTGAGAAATTCAGGCGAAAACGCTTGCTTTTCAAGAAACAAAAAGTTGATTCGACCGGTTACTATGGCGTTGAAGACCCTTTTCCAGACTTAATTTTAAAAACTTCGCCGTTTTAGGGGGATACGGAGTGCTGATTGTTGGTTGTCAAGAGCCATTGGTAGTCAGAATGCCGTAATATTTATGCTAAGGAAGCTACTACTACAGGAGAGAAGCTGAGGTAAGTAAGTAATTCCGTATTTGTCAGCTAAATATGCAAAAAATAACTCTGGCCTTTCCTTTTTGTAGCTAAGAGCGTGTTGCCAACAGTGACTGGTAAATTCAAAGTCAGAATGGCTCAAATTTTGTACTACAACAGTTACCACTGCTTAAGAAAATGAGGTAAGAAAGTTATTTTGTATTTGTGTGCTAAAATTGATTGTCTTTTGGTTTCGTAGCTGAGAGCTTGTTGTCAAGAATTAGAGGTAATTCAGATAGTTAAAGTAACTTAAATTTGTACTACAGAAGTTATCGATACTCAGGAAATTTAGGTAAGTAGTAAATCCATATTTGTTGGCTAAAATTACAAATAATAACACTGGTTTATCCACGTTCATGTCGACTTAGTTGGACCATTGCCGCCATCCAAAGGTTACACTTACATGCTTACATGTATCGACCGTTTCACTAGATGGCCTGAAGTTATCCCGATCTCTGACATTACAGCGGAAACTGTTGCTGCTGCTTTCGTTAATGGGTGGATTTCCCGCTTTGGAGTCCCCTCTACCATTACGACAGATCGCGGACGACAATTTGAATCTGCTCTATGGCAGCATCTCACGCAGTTGTTGGGAATTCACAGGACACGGAGTACTGCTTATCATCCCATAGCAAACGGCATGGTTGAACGGTTCCACAGGCAACTCAAAGCCGCTCTCAAGGCTCAGCCACATCCTCAGCAATGGACCATTTCTCTTCCTATGGTGTTATTAGGAATACGTACTGCACTCAAAGTGGACTTAATGTGTACAGCAGCTGAATTAGTGTATGGAACCAGTTTACGCCTACCTGGTGATTTCTTTCCCACATCTTCATCACTCTCAACTTCAGATCCTGCTACTTATGTCACTTCGTTGAAGTCCATGATGCAATCCTTGCATGCCACTCCTCCTCGTACGAACTCCCGTACAAGTTACGTCAGTCCATCTCTTTCATCTGCTCCCATGTTTTCATTCGACGAGACGCTGTCACGTCCCCATTGCAGACTCCTTACGACGGTCCATATAAGGTTTTAGATCGCTCTTCCAAATATTTCACAGTGGATATTCGTGGTCAACGTCGCACCATCTCACTTGACAGACTTAAGCCAGCTTACATTGAATCCAACTCGGACAACCATGAACAAATACCAGCCTCTACATCAGCGACCATACCATCTCGCGCTTCTTCTCCTCCTCCGGACACTTCTAAACCAGTTACTACGCGCTCGGGACGCCGAGTTCACTGGCCCAAGGCTCTTGCAGATTACGTTCCCTAGTGGTTCACTGGGAGGGGAGTACTGTAGTAAACTCACTTTAGCATTTTCCAGAACTATCATCCCTTACCTGATTTTGTTTTCATCGTCATTCCTTACCTTCTGTAGGGTCAGAATCACGTGATATTTGATTGGCTAAGTAGTTGTAGTTCCAAACTAGTTAGATATTGGACGTAAACTATAGCTACACTTCCAACACTGGTAATTGAGGTTATCAGAATAGCAGATGTTTGATACTACAAAAGCTACCGTTAATCAGGTAAGAGAGTGATTTTGTATTTGTTTGCTGAAATAAAAGGTCATAACTGCTATTATAGTGTTTGCATGAACTAAGCTAAAGCATTGTAACAATACTTAGTTTTATGTTACCTAAATATCAGGTTCACTCGCCATTTGTGCTCAAGCACACCACTAGTATATATGTATGTATGGATGGTACGTATGCCCCTTAAACGCGCGCGGGGGAACTTTTTTCTCCAAAAAACACGGCTTTTTAGGCTTGCCCCCAGTTTATGCAGAAGTGTGAGAAAATTCCTGCGAAAAAAATTGCTTTTCAAGACACAAAAAGTTGATTAGACCGGTTACTATGGCATTGAAGACCCTTTTCCAGACTTAATTTCAAAACTTCGCCGTTTTAGGGGGATACGGAGTGCCGATTGTTTGTTGTCAAGAGCCATTGGTAGTCTGAATGCTGTAGTATTAATCTCACTTTACTAGACCCTTAACTACTGCTATGCAGCAGGTAGGCTGACATTAATTAGTTTGTTCAGTTCCCCTCACTAATTGGGAAGACCAAAACAATAGATGACGTAATAAGATGGCATATCCTATGACGTAAGACTGCTCTAACTTTTTGTGTGTGTTGTATTTTTATATGGCTGACTGAGTTGAATAATTCATGTGCCATGAAATATCTTAGTGGTTATTCAGTCATTCTCGGCTGAAATAATTATTAGCTGTTAGAACAAGAAAAATTTGCTATTATCTTAGTGGTTTTACCCACACTAATTAAGCCACAGTTAACTGTGTGATGAGTGAGCAAGTTAACGAGATATAGCCCACCATCACATCACTCGAGCCCAGGTAAAGGTCGGCAGAGGACCTGCAAATACTGCGACCATGCGGCTAAGCGGTCACATGTGGGGTGTCACATGTGGAGCAATGGCACCCGGGAACAAGTGTATTAGTCCTGATAGCCATTGTTCTCAGTGCTTGTAGCCTAAGCCTAGCAGCTACCTGTTACTGCCTTGGCAGAATGGCTGGTTCACCCGGCACTATTAGCTCTCTAAGGATGGCTGCTCATCAGTGGTGGTATTATTTAAATAGTAATGGGCTGGAGATATACACTACCGTACTTTAAATAATCAGCTTTCTGTATGTCAGGTTAGATATATAGGATCTAAATCATCAATCAGTGGTGAATGGCCTTCATTGATACTTACAGATGCAATCAGCCAAAATCAGGAGTTCTATGGCTTGATAATACATGGGCATGCTGCCGGTCCATTTACCTTGCTTAACTATAGTATGTCCAAGTTGAGTTGGCCGCAAGAAAAACTTGAATAACTTTAGAACGGAAGCCGCTACGCATCCGGGGTTTGTACCATTGGAAAGCTCGCGCAGAAGCGGTTAAAATATTCCCTCAGTATACTCCAAAACCAGAGAGAAAATGCTATTCCAAAACTCAATACAAAAGTCTATGGGAATAGAAAAAACCACAGGTTTCCCGCTCAAAACGCGCCCGCTTTTAGTCACGCGGTATGGCTTAATTTATCACGCGGACTGTCTTTATTAAGAATTTTGTAAACAATGAGCGGCTTCTCCTCAGATTGCTGCATTTCTAGCTTTATATCGCGATTAGCTTAGGTTGCCAGTGTGGAAACAGGATAGGCGGAGTGTATTGTTGTCCCAGAGAGTACAGGACCACCTGATAGGATGTTGGTAAGATTATTTTGTCTATCTGTTCAATAATAAATGCCGTATAGCCAATATATTTCAGTGATATAGTTATCATTTAGCTAGCAACTTGTAATACAGCCACACTTAAGCTGTTTCAGTTAAATTGTGTACTTGTCAAAGCCGTGTTTATGCCAATTCCTTTTCTTCACTACTATAGATGCAGTTTATTGTAAGGATTAGGACCAACTCAGGCAGCACTCCACATTCAACTTGGAGCACAACTATACTTTGTGTATGTGTACTACTTAAATTCTATCATTTCAACAATTTTCATATACATATCATAAATAAATCAAATAATTGATAATTTTATTCAACAAGAAAGTCTAGTAACTTTAGCTACAAGTTAACAGTGCTGTACTGCTGAATCTTGTGAATATCAGAATATTTCTTGGGACACAGTAGGTAGAAACGACTGATTTTAATCCTGTCTCTTTAGAAGAACGCCCCACCAGTTTGCGTTTTCCATCTGCTGTACATTATCTGCGCGTAAGAAACAGATATAATTGAAAACAGAAGAGATGAGCTGTACAGCGCCCAAAAAACTCCATAAACTTCACTAAATTTCTTTCTTACAATAGTTACAGTATTAATGCGCACCTCTGTGCTACCGCCCCTTTTTCACGTGCAACGTTGACATTTGCGCGCTTAATTGACTTGAATTCACATGACTAAATTGCTTCCGGTACAGTACTAATGCATTCCTCAATTACCGCACTTGCGGTTGTGCCAACTCAACTTGGACATACTACTGTAGTGCAGTTGGGTTAAGAGTTGTACTCTAGCTCTGATGCTGTTACTCTGCCCACAGTCGCTATTGTAGTGGACACTCGAAACTCTCATGAACTTTCACCTCGCATTATATCACAGACACACCCACCTCACGCATTTATTATTCAGTTGTCTCATCTCACCTTACCTCGTGTCAACGTCATGTAGTTGCTCTGATGAAATAGTTGAACTAAACTTGTCTCTATCGCTGATAGTTAGTAAATTAATAGTAGGTAGTTAGCCAAGACTAAATAACCTACTCTATCTCTAAATCATGAGAGCATGCTACTAACCGTTATGGTCAGGCATAGGCCTTCATTACAGGTGTGGGGTGCATTGCCGGCTCCCACTCTTCTTATTTGAACCTTCATGCAAAAATTTATGATCATCATTGTCCATTGCATATTAGTAACTATGTGCAGTATTTAGTAATGGCCAGACCCTCTCACTGTATTTCCAAGATTAGCTCTGTCAAAGTGATGAGTATTCTCAAAAGCATAGAAACTCCTGAATCAATCAGGTTGTATGTTGTAATTGATATTTATGCTGACATGAGAGTGTTAAATGAGAAGGGAGGCGGAGCAAATAGGGGTTACATAATGAGAGAGATTAGAGAATGAACTGTAGTGCTGGATGTGTCTTGGACTCATAAGCCACACTACACTATGGTCAGTGTGGCACTTTATAGAGCATGGGGTAGGAGGTTCTAGTACATATAGTTAGATTTCCACCAAGTAAAGGTGTGATGGTCTGTCGGGGGCCCTTTAAAAGTGTCTATGCAGGGCACGCTGCCCTTCACTCTATTGGTACTGGGCTTATTCTCACAGTATCACAGTCGCTGCCCGTCTATTCCCACACGATCAGGCTCTCTGCCTGTCTATTCTCTCACTCTCACTGCATGTCTATTTTCTTACTCTCAGGCTCACTGCCTGTGTATTCTTGCACTATCAGGCTCACGGCCGTCTATTCTCTCACTGTTAGGCTCGCCGCCTGTCTAGTCTTACAGTATCAGGCTCATATTCTCTCACTATCAGGCTTACTGCATGTCTACTCTTACTTGCAGGCTCGCTATCATCTATTCTCTCACTCTCACTCAGGCTTGCTGCCTGTCTATTGTCTCACTCAGGCTTGCTGCCTGTCTATTCACTGGCTTACTGCTTATCTAGTCACAGGCTCACTGCCTATGTATTCTCAGGCTCACTGCCTATGTATTCTCAGGCTCACCCCCTATGTAGCCTGAGAATACCTAGGCAGTGAACCTGAGAATACATAGGCAGTGAGCCTGAGAATCATAGGCAGTGAGCCTGAGAATACATAGGCAGCAAGCCTGTGATTAGATAGGCAGTGAGCCTGTGACTAGATAGGTAGCAAGCCTGAGAATACCTAGGCAGGTGTGATAGGTGTTGTACGTCAAAAGTTTACCATTTTATCTGTTACTCATCCAATTGAGGCTGTTACTGCTAAAGGTGACTTTGTTGGATCAAATTGTTTGAGTCTGTTGCTAACTTATCAACCTATGTGATTCTGTAGTTCCATTTGAATAATATATAATCATGCTGAAGTTTTGTTAAATATTTAATGTTGTAATCATGAAAAAATCTCATTAAACATTTTTATTAAATTACATAAAATCACGTTATACTACTACAAAAGCATTTTTAGACTTGTCATTTATAGCTAGTTTACGACAATCTGGGCGATACCAGACTTTAGATTTAGGAAATTTTAAACATGACAAGTGAAACCATTTGTAGGGACACCCCTTATGATCACACCCAACCATGTCCCCAGCTTCAGGACCTCTACAATAGCAGTAGACTTCATTGACCGATTCCAATGTAACCGATGGTATTTTAACTTCAGGTGGTCTTGAAAAAAACTTTCCCAATAGTTCCGGCAGGATGGAGTTTTCAAACAGAACTCTATCTTGAGAAACAAAGTTTAGCCATAATTCTTCATGATGTATTCTTTCCACATGCAAGTCTTCTTGAGTCCATACAACAAAATCACAGTACGATCTCTTAGAACAAAAGAGTTGACACTGGACCTATAATTAATGTTTATTAGTTGTGTTCTTTTATAATACTGTATGACTATTTAAAACTTTCTTGATAATAGTACTAATCCATTTGGAGAAGCCCCAATGAATGGAAACTCAGTTGAAATATAAAACCCACAATCTCTCACTTGAAATTCACAGTGATCTTGGCAGTACTTGGTACGATATTGGTCTCGAGCATACTTTTTATGATTGTGTAAAAGTTGACATAAATTTTGAGAGTTCAGTATAGCAGATTGACATGATCAAACTTTTTGATGGTGCACAAGGATCAGTACAACATGCTGCTCTCAGCTTCGAGGCTGTTATTTGTCCACATCTCATTCTGTACCATAGACGTGAATGTTGTTGATCACGAGTTTCTTGTTCAACACAATTTGCTTGCAGTTCAGAAACTTCCACAGAAACTTCTGATGCTTTCTTCAGCAGAGCCTGATAATTCTGCTTAACATAGTCTGGATTTGGTAACTCAGAAGATAGAGATTTTGGCACAAAAGATTCAGAATATGGTGAAATTAGAGACAGGACAGCAGGCGCTTACTAAAACAAGTCCAGTTCTCCCAGGAACTCGTCAAAACCCACTGTGTATTCATTGGGTTTTTCTTTTTTGGTGCAGTTGATGGTCCAGGAGATACTGTGGCAGAGATACTGGGGGGGCAGGGGGGGGGCGATCGCCCCCCCCACTCTTTCATTAGGGAGGGCACAGCCCCCCCCCCACTTTTACACTACAAAGAGCAGAGGCCCTATTTTATATTAGGAGAGTGATCCCTAAACATTTTTCAAAAGTTGAGGCCATACTCTTATGTAACTGACTATCTCACCTTTGTTATCACCTTTCATATCCACTGACTAAGTAGCTAGTACCGCTGTGGTTAATTAATCAATGCAGCTGCTCTTTGAAGGGAGAGAACTAGCTAGTAATGGCAAAGAAACAAACAAGTTTTCTGAGTTTCTGGTCAAGCACACTATAATTCGTATATTTTCAGCTGGTACTCCTGATTCATTGTCATTTTTATAAACTTTTTTGTTCTTTATTTTTGTCACGATCCAGGCTCATATTTTTTTTGCATCCTCAAAACGCAGTTTTGATTTCCTAAGCAATTTCTTTATTATGCCCCAGTTATTTTCTGCCCCCCCACTTTTGAAGTGGTGTTTCTGCCACTGGATAGTGAGGGTCTAGCAGATAGATAAGGTTCAGGTGATGGCGAAGGTCCTGGTAAAGGTGAAGGTCCTGGTAATGGCAAAGGTCCTGGTGATGGCAAAGGTCCCGGTGATGGTGAAGGAGAAATACAGTGTGACTGTCTCTTTGAAGCTAACTTTCCAGTGAAGTTCATATCATTAACTTTTGCATAAGGAACATTTTTAACAGCTGTTGGAATGACCCAGTAAGCTTTCTTCTGAGTGACAGTGAGGGAATCTCGTAATCGAACTCCAGCCTCAATAGCCCACAGCAAAGTTCCAATATGAGAAGTTTGACAGAATCTTACAGAGAATTCTCCATAACAAGGGAGGCAGAACCAGGTGACACCAGTGGCAAATAGTTTTATGTAACCTAACAGGCAGGCTCGCTCACCATTTGTGCTCAAGCACATCACTAGTTATTGAGCAAAGCAAGCGAGATACTATTAGGGGTGGACAATTGAAAATCGGGTATATGTTCGATGTATATATATATATGTAATGGATTGTACGTATGCCCCTTAAACGCAGGCCTTTTTTTCTCTCCAAAAAAACGGCTTTTGGGGTTTATCCCCAGTTTCTTCTGGTAGTACAGACTGCAGCGGTAAGCAGTCCCCAGAAATACTTTCTTTTTCAAGTCACAATAAGTTGTTGCGAGTAGTTACTATGGTATTTAAACCCTTTACCAGATGTAAATTTAAAAAACCCCGGCTGTTTTATTCATAATCTGAATATCTGTTGTCACTGGTCCGCCATTTTTAAGCATCTGAGTGCTTGTCATCAAGAGCCACTAGTTGTACTGAATACCAGAAGCTACTATTACTCGAGAAAACTGAAGTAAGTACTCTTTGTGTAATTGTTACCTAAATAACATTTATTTTTGGTAGCTGAGTCAGAGTGCTTGTCTCCAAGAATTGCTAACAATTCAAATAGTCAGAATGGCTTAAATTCAGGACTTGAGATATTGAGGTAAGAAAGTAATTTTGTATTTGTCTGCTAAAATTAGTGGTCAGCTACTATTTATTTATTTATTATTTATATACTTATTTTTTATTAAAAACTTTACAGCCAGTAGATAAGTGAGGTGGTGTGATAACAGAAAAGAATGGTGCAGTGAGCTGGTTGAGGGTCAGGCTCTAAGAGCTAGAGCTGTCAAAAAGATGTAAGAAAAGAAGAAAGTTAAAGGTGGAAGAACAACATATTAACACATGGACACAATAAAGAGAAAGTGCAAATATTGGTAGGATCGAATATACTATTTTGCATGAACTAAGCTAAAATCAATTATGTACCAGTACTGTAGTTTTATGTAACCTAACTAGGCTCGCTCGATATTAGTGCTCAAGGACATTACTAGTATATATATATTATATATATGTGTGTATGGATGGATGGTATGTATGCCTCTCAAACACATGAGGCTAGGGAGAGTAAGTTAGCATTGGTAAAGATCGTCAAAACGCGCTGGCTCTTTTTGTCTGCGCAGTAGCAGTAGCCACATAGCTTAACTTTAAACAGAATTGCGGGGTCAGTTAATTGTTGCTTTGGGACCGTGCTAGTGTAATTACTTGTGGCTTTCTGGTTAAAATTATCAATCTATTTTTTTAGTAATTCATAAGCAAACTCAATACTAAAAAAATAAACAACAACAATGACAAAATATTTGCTCCAAATATTATATCATATTTTTGGCTGCTATATAATAATGGACTAAGGTTTACTTAAATTATATAATTAGATAGTTAAGTGCTGGAAGTATATTCTTAGTGTTTCATGTGTAGGTAAGTAGTGCTATAATCCTAACTTATAAAAGAAAATTCTTTATTCTTTATTTTAGAACAGAAGGACAGAAGCAGCTGGGTTTTTCTTGACCTCTCTGTTATTTGTACTCCCAAAATGGGGAAATACTGTGAGCACTGTCAGCTCAGGCTCAGAGTCAGCAAAGTCAGAGGATCATGCTTAATGGTTGCTCTTTTTGAGCAACTTTACTATTACACTGTATTAGAATTGACAAGAAAGTGTGAATTAGCTACATATCACCAACCAACCTACAAATTTGAAAGAGATGGTGCATCCAATGCTAAGCAAATAAAATTCTTTAATTCCATCCTCATATTTCCCCCCAAATATCTGGTAGGTTTCTCAAACTGAACTTTTATCAGAGCTGCAGCAGAACACTCCATTCATTGAACAAGCTATGCATAATTCAGTATATACAGTATTCAGTATATTATATTACTCATTTTTTCACAACATTATACCACTTTTTATGTAGCTGGTGCAATCATCACTATTTCACTTATTTTTAATAAATTTCAGTGTCAGTTTTATTTAACTGTTGCTTACACACACCAACTTCATCAACTGATGGTTTTTAAGTGATGTAGTCTCCAGTTTTCTTTTTTTTCTTTGTTGTGAAGCATTTTCTTTGTGTTTCCATGTTCTTATTAGATGCTATTCTCTTTCTTGTGGCTGGCAACTTTATGCTATTTAAGACTCCTCCCAATGCTGTATATACATTTTCCAAAAGATCAGCACTATCTACTTGATCACATATTAATGCAATGTGATAGTCTTGATTTGATGTTGTCCATTAGTGCAGTTTTGTCAGTATTAGATTTTTTTCCTGTTGGAAAGCTAAAGAATGTAACTTTTTGGAAATATTCAAGATCTGATGAATTCACTGGAGTTGCTTGAGTTGCTGGAGTGGTTGTAGAAGATTGGTTGTATTCTTTCATGTCCGAAGTTTTCGTTTGAACCAAATGTATATGTTTACAAACTGTATTGTTTGTACAAGAATCGATGCACAGTCAAAAATTTGGTAAGCAAGAGTTTGAAGCTTGTTGGGCTCGTTTCAATCATAAGAGTGCGCAGTTGATGGTATATTTATTTTTGGTCTTCCAAACAATTACAATATTTCTTTAGTGCCTTTCTCCATGCACGATCAACATGCCATTCACACCATAAACATTTAGTGCTAGTCACATCAAAAACTTCTTTCCATGCATTAAAAAATTGTGGAGCCATGTCACACATAAACCACAAACAAGATTGAAAGCTGTTACACTTAAATTTATTGATTCCAGGGAATGCACTATTTTGTCTTCATCCCGATTAGAAATTACGAATGCTACTGGAATCCGTCATCCAACACCAAAATTATAATTAAATGAAAGTCATAGTTATTCACATTATATGTTGCATCTATACACACCCCTGAACTACCATGTTTGATTAGAATCTCTTTCTGAAATTCTGTCTGAATAACTAATAAAATATCTTGATTGTTGAGCATCTTGCATTCTTGACTGGGTTCTTCACCTTGCTGTTTATACAGTAGAATAGGGTTATAATCCAATGTCTGCATTTCTGCACAATACTTGCCACACTTACAAAGTCATTCGAATGTTTTTGAATACCATCAACGTTGAACGTTTTACAAATTTATTATTGATGTCTTTTTCTGTAATCAGATGATCACGAATAATCCCTTGACTAATTTCGGAGTCTCTATAACCATCAATAATGTGCCTTACACTAACTCTGTTCGGGCCTTGGCACCCGAGAACTAAACAGTAACACTATTTATCACGCATGTCATTTGCACACACAATCATTTATTTTCGTGAAGGCGTGTATCGTGCCTGCTAGGCTTTTTATGTTTTTGCTTTTCCTTCCCAACCATTACTATGAAAAAGTAAAGTAACAAATAATATTGTGAATTATGGTTATTGTTGATGAATTGACTCAAGCTACAGTCATTGAGATGCAATTACATGGCTTTAGTGATGCCAGCAAGCTTGCATATGGTGCAGTTGCTTATGGACAATTCCGACATAAAGACACTACTATCACAACAGCATTAATATCTGCAAAAGTGAAGATTGCTCCGATTAAGGATTTGTCTATTCCAAGGTTGGAGCTAAATGGAGCAGAGTTGCTGTCAAGGCTCTTGAAAGCTGTAGCAAAGGACCTAGATATTCCTCTTCCTCAAATTTTTGCATGGTGTGATTCTACTGCAGTCCTGGGCTGGATTTGTAAGCCTCCAGAAAAAGGATCTGTTTACGTCAAAAACAGAGCTCTGAAAATTAAACAGAATATTCCAGCACTCCATTGGAGATATGTTTCGACTTCTACAACCCAGCAGATATTGTCTCAAGCGGAGCATTTCCTCAGGAGTTGCTTCTGAGTTCGCTGTGGTGGGAGGGTCCATCTTGGTTGAAAATTTCACCTACCGAATGGCCTATAAAACTTGATATTGGCGATCTTCCTATCAAAGAACAGCAGTCTCAGAGAACCGATCAGTTCAAGTTGTAAGGATTCAAAGTCATGAATCAGAAGAGCTGTACCATTTTAATTCCATGATGAAAATTGAAAGAGTCCTTGCCATTGGAAAAAAATGGAAACAAAGAGCACAATCCAAGATTAAAACTTCTATCAGGCCAGATTGTCAAGACTAGAAGTCAGCAAGAATTCAGTTACTCCGCCTTGCTCAGGAATATCACTTTCAAGCAGAAAGAGAAGCTCTCAAGAAGAATAAACCAATTTTTGCAAACTCTAAAATCAGTCATCTGAACCCTTTTCTGGATGAAAATGGTTTAATTCGTCTTCAAGGTCGTCTCCACAATGCCAACATATCTACTACTAATGCCAAGCAACCTATCTTGCTTGCAAAGAAATCCAGAATTGCTCACCTTCTATTAATTGATTTACATCGAATCTACAACATCCACCTGCAAGAACTATGATGGCAATTCTGTCCAATGAATACTTTATTTCAGGAGTACGATCATTAGCTAGAAAGATTGCAAGAGACTGTGTTCATTGCAGACAAGTGAATTCTATTCCTTGTACACAGAAACTCGGACAATTACCTTCTCAACGAGTAAATTCAAATCAGCATTTCAAGAGGTTGGCGTGGATTATGCTGGTCCTATTCTGGTCAAGAGTGGCTCAAATAAACGGAAACCGACATTAGAGAAAGGTTATGTTGCTGTCTTTACTTGTATGGTCACAAGAGCAGTTCATTTGGAGCCTGTAACAAGTCTTCATGCGGACTCTTTCATAGCTGCATTGGAGCGCTTTGTTAACAGAAGAGGTTGTCCCTCCACTATCTATTCGGATAATGGCACAAATTTTGTTGCTGCTGAAATAGAGATTCGGTTTGCCATCAATTCTATCACAAAACAAGATGTAGTACGAACTCGGACTAAAAATATCTCATGGAAGTTCTCTCCAGTACAATCTCCCCATCATGGAGGATTATGGGAAGCTGGTGTAAAACAGATGAAGCGAGCTCTTGCAAAGATTATTGGGAGTCAGAAACTTACATTCGAAGAATTGGCTACAGCACTAACACATGTTGAGGCTCTTTTAAATTGCCGACCTATTACTACACTTGATTCACTCCCAGATGATGGAATTCCTGTTTTAACTCCTGCTCATTTTCTCAACGGTCGTCCTCTCCTTGCATTACCAACAACTTTGCCAAATTCAGTCCTAACTCGATCTGTACTTAAACACTGGAATCATGTAAAGAGGTTACAAATAGAACTGCAGCAGCATTGGTATCACGAGTATTTAAAGATACACCAACAGCAATGAAAGAAGTGGAAGAAAAGGTCTCCTAACCTACAAATTGGCGACATAGTGGGTGTTCGAAGTGTTCTCCTTGGAAATCAGAGACTTCCATATGCTGTGGTAACTAACACATTTCCAGGACCAGATGGATTAGTGGTGTAGTAGAGTTTTATGATGGTCATCGCTATGTGAAGAGAGCAGTGCAGAGATTGGTATTACTTTTGCCAAAGAATGGGAGTCAAGACCAAGATGTGTCTTCCTATTCCCTGGAGGATGTTCGGGCCTTAGCACCCAAGGACTAAACAGTAACACTATTTATCACCCATGTCATTTGCACACACAATCATTTATTTTCGTGAGGCGTGTTTCGTGCCTGCTAGGCTTTTTATGTTTTTGCTTTTCCTTCCCAACCATTATTATGAAAAAGTAAAGTAACAAATAATAATTGTGAATTATGGTTATTGTTGAATTTCATCAGTAGCGAACCAGTGACAGTCCGTGCGTACCAACGAGCTAGACCACAGACTCTCCGTCTATTCGACCTGTAGATTTTCCGAGTATTGTTTTCCTTCCGTGTTCTCCTTCATTGTGGCAACCAAGCCCCGTCCTAGTCAAACTCCTTCCTTCAGTTTCTAAGCCACAGATTGTTTGGTAGTCTTACTCAGCCTTAAATGTCCCAGTTTTTTTATCAAGATCATTGGGTTATAACTTTCACTTCAATTACAATAAAAATAATTTAGTATAGGTTTTGGGGCAGTATGCATCACAAACCATGAATGTGAGGTCCTTTCTTCCTCTTCTTTCCAGATGGAAAATTCATCAAAACTAGTGTAGAGATTGATGACTGTGCTTGAGAGAGAGGCAATGATGACAGCACTTGTGATTTAGGTAACTCTGGAAAGTGATACAAAAAAGGGTACATATAAAAGTCTTTAAATTATCTTTAAAGGATTGTTATCACAGAATTAAAAAAGTAGAATACCGGAAGTTTGTGAAGTAGAAGTCTCCATACATGATGATGCAGATGTCCCTTCACATGATGATCTCTCTAATTGTAATTCAAAATAACTAATAGACTACAAACTATTTCGATTTGCTATTTATGAAAATTACCTGTTTCAGAGTGACCTGAGTGGACCAGTGGAGCTTTTGCTTTTAGTGACAATGATAACTTTTTTCTTGCACTTCTGGCTTCCTATTGAAGATGTTGAACAAGATCTACTTCTGTAATTTATGGAAGTGATGCTTGAGTGAGGCAAACACGATAACGGTGATATATGAGTCTAATATAGAAAAAAATGTTAACCTTCGAATACACATGCTCAAATATTTATGTGATAGCAAGATGAAAGTGCAATTTCTACATGATAAGATCAAAGACTAGACTTTTAGTACCAGATTTTTGTGAATATTTTGGAGCTGAAACCTTATTGGATGTCGATGGAAGTTCTGCTTAAAGAAATGCAATGGTAATGTAATAATGGCATTATCGAATAATAATGGCAATAATAATTCAAGGAAAAAAAAATTGCCTAATGGTGAATGGAGTTTGGAAGATTTAGACTGTATTAAGTTCGAATGGTTGCCCTTAGAAATTTTTGATTTCCTGACCTTCATGTCACTAACATTAAAGCATATCACTTTTTTGTACTTATATTGGTTTTATTAATTGGTGTTACAGTAGACCCTTACGTATTTGAATCCATTTTTATTAATAAACTTCTGTCTGCTATGGTGAGCTTTGTCTTTTTTGTGGGTGTATGTACTCACATGATTTTGTACTCCTTTTGGTGCTGTAAGTTGTAAGTTTAAGTGAAACCCGTAAACACACACATACTTCATGCCAAATTAAACACATTTTCTGCGTGCTAAATGGCTAAAAATGTTACATTAAAGTACAACCCAATCAAATGTCCCAGTAAACTTCACGTTTCAGCTCTGTTTCCAAACTGTAGTGGAAGAATATCTCAAAATAGTGTTAAATTAAACGGTTATCTTACTGTGGTGGCAGTTTTTTCGTGAAATAATCAAACATCAAAATGAAAAACTCCTGAGCATCAAACTGCTCTCCAGGTGTGATTGAAGGATGAATTGCTGCAGAAAATGGTTACAAGTTAAAAGTACAGCCAATTGCTATGATTTAAAAATACAGGAAAGACAAGTAAGAAGGTGATCACTGTTCAGAACTCTTTTCCGAATGTCGAAGTAATAGCCTTTGTCCAGTTCTTTAATTGTAGCAATAACACACTTGCCTGGATTTGGACAACATAATTATCACTTACTGATGATTGTATTAATCTACTTAGCTATAGTTAGCTTTCTAGAATTACCACTACCTGCTTCACAAACTTCACAATTAGTGCGGAGGCTACACAAACAGGAAAAATCTCTTAAATATTGGTTGGTTCAGTAGAACCTGTAGAATGGCAGAGGCAAAGCATAAGCCAAAAGCCAACGTGACCTCAGTTCCTTAGCCGACGACCACTTACCGCAAAGAGCCGACCATATACCCAATGGTTAGCGCTGGTAACGTCGAGCGCCGTTAACGTAGACGATCTTTACCAATGCTAACTTACTCTCCCTAGTCGCTTTCCTCTCAAACGCATGCACGGGGTACTTTTTTCTCCTAAAAACACGGCTTTTCAAGCTTGACCCCAGTTTCTTTGGATACTACAGCATTAACCAAGTCTTACTTTAAACTTAGGCTCAAAATTGTGAGAGAATTTCTTTGAAAACACTTGTTTTTCAAGTCACAAACAGTTGCTGTGACCGGATACTATGACATTGAAGACCCTTTACCAGAAATAATTTTCAAAAACATTGTTTTGTGGGGGGGGGGCTGCGAAGTGCCGATTGTTGGTTGTCAAGAGCCACTGGTAGTCAGAATACCTTCGTATCAATGCTAAGAGGAAGCTACCACTACTCGGTGGAAGCTGAGGTAAGTACGTAATTCCTTATTTGTTAGCTAAAATTACAAAAAAATAACTCTGGCCTTTCTTTTTTGTAGCTGAAAACTTGTTGTCAAGAGTGACTGGTAAATTCAGATAGTCAAAATGGCTAACTTTGATACTACAGAAGTTACCATTACTCAGGTAAGAGAGTACGTAATTTTGTGTTTGTTTGCTAAATTAAGGGTCATGGGGACTGGCTTGAATATCTTCAATTGATGAACTTAAATATTAGTAGCTCTCGTGTTTTATTATATCTAGCTAAATATGGGGGGGTGTTTTTTGGTTATTGCTTTATAGTTTTATGAGAAAGACTGATTATATTGGCTTATAGTAAAAAAAAAACTTTTAGAAAGTTGATGAATGAAGTGATAAGATGGAAACTGAGCAGACTGCAGCTGTGCATGACACAATTGGAATTTGTCAAGAATGAGTTGTAATGATAGTAATTTATCTTATTGTTCACCAGGGGATGTAAAATGTTACAGGATCTTAGAAGAGCTTGATTAATAAAAGAGTGCATAAAATGTTACAGGATCTTAGAAGAGCTTGATTAATAAAAGAGTGCATAAAATGTTACAGGATCTTAGAAGCATTAATAAAAGAGTGCATAAAATGTTACAGGATCTTAGAAGAGCTTGATTAATAAAAGAGTGCATAAAATGTTACAGGATCTTAGAAGAGCTTGATTAATAAAAGAGTGCATAAAATAAATTACAGTAAATATAAGATACATAAATGCATAAGCTAAGACATTTATAATAAGTACTAAGTGCAAAAATACACAAGGGACCTAACTCACATTTATAAACTATCTCACAATGAGGATCAAGGTACTCATCATGTACTAGCATTCTAGCACCATATACTCCATATCTCTTTTGAGTTTAAACAAACGTGCATTTATGTTGTACTCTATAACTAGCTATACTCAAATTTTAACACAACTGTCTGAATAAATTTTGATTCCTGTTTCTATTCTTTTCTTTTTCTTTTTTTTTTTTAAACAAAATATGCAAGGCAAAATGAGTTTGGAGTTTAAAAAATAACAGTCAGGCTTATTTGAACCAATAACCTCATTTGCCTGGGAATTATGCTTGTTTACTGTTCCAACCTCTTATATTTTAGTTGGGTTTTTTTTGCAATTTCAAAATGTCTAATTTCATTGCCAATTTTAACTACAGATGTTACAAATATCCTCCACATTTCCTTGTATTTGTGGCAGAACTCAGCCTTCAATGGCTTCTTACTTGGTCTCTGTCTAAATAATGTGATTCGTCATCAAAACAGATTCCTAACAATCGATGCTAGTGGGAGCTAAGTGTAAGCCTTAAAGTTACTGCTTTGGGGAAAATTAATTAAGTGTGTTCAAATGTACATTATTAAACTTCAATTGCAATAGCTCGACGTCTTATTGACACCAAGCCTTTTTAGTTAAGATTGTCATGTTGTGATTCAAGGACTTGGCTCCTGGACATGATTTTAACTAATTCCAATCCTGCTACGAAAATAGAACTAAAGCTTGTAACATTTGCTTGAGGGATACCAAAGACTAGCCTAGTTCTGCTGCAAATTTATCAAAAATGTGATCTATTCTGGTAACAGGCCTCCTTGAGAGCTAGCTAGAAAAGAATTAATCTACTGGAATAAGAAGCTTAATTTAGCCAATTTAATTAAGATCATTAGTTTTTTTAAGTAATAAAACACAGATACCATTTATTATTATTATTATTATTATTGTTATTATTATTATTATTATTATTATTATTATTATTATTACATTATTAATTATCATTTTTGTCAACACTAGTTATTTATTATAATTGAGATCATTAGACTCTTTCACAGGCTTTTTTAAACAATACAGAATTAAAAATATTTTGTCGCCACTGGGAATCAAACCCAGGACCGCTTGTATAATGCACAAGCACTCTGCCACTGAGCTACGACAACCAGCCAGCAAACAAACACTCCAATTCAGTATTTATACTGTTAAATTCTGAAAAAATAGGTGAGTTCAATGAGGATCAAAGTACCCACATGTACTAGCTTTATGGCACCACATACTCCATATCTCTCATGAGTTACAATAAAAGGCAATTTTAAATTCATTTGTGCACTTTATAGGTATACCCAAAAAAAATTAATAAAACTTACTTAATTAATTTTGATTCCACTTTCCATTTTTTTTTACAAAATAATGCAAGGCAAAATGAGTTTGGAGTTTAAAAAATAACGATGAGATTTATTTGAACCAATAACCTTAATTAAGGTAATTTACCAAAATTAATGTGTCTGTGGCCTGTGAACATACGCTACTATGTTTAAGCCTATTACAGTCGAACCTCCCTACAACGGGACTCCGAGACAACGAGACTCCGAGAAGCGGTCAGACTCTCAACAACGGTCAGACCGTTGGGAACGGAGTATTTTCTGCATGTATGTAATGGATTTTTTGACTCCAAGTAACGGTTGACTCTCTACTCCGGACAACGGCCAAGTTGTGTGCCCCAAAATGTAATGTCTTATACAAAATTTACTTCTTGGGACGGCCAGTTAGCCACACCCAACTTATTGATGCCTCCATTTTGCCTAGCCTTTTAATTTTAGCTTGTCACGCCTAACTAATTTATGACTCGTGTGCCTTTCAATTTAATAAAAGACATAAAACTAAATGAATGCTAATACTAATTGTACATTCATTACTATTATTAACTAGTTCTCTCATTCGGCAGACATAAACAGGTGGGCCGAACACGCGGTAGATACAGGGCACTTCCAGCCGCCATAACCGGAGCCTTTGTTCACTCTCTCTGGACCACAGCGTGTGCTATCTACTGGATCCACGTCAACATGCGAATCAGAGGAAACTTGAATTGAATTCTGGACATTGAGTGAAAAAGAGGAGCCCTGGACTGATCCATAGACAGATCCATTTAAAATAAGCTTGTTGCTTTTACCTTTAATGTCCTTTGGGTTTGCCCCAGAGGAAATCAAAGACTTTCTCTCCTTTAAGAGAATACTCTCAGAGTTTCTCTAAGCTAAACTTACGTTCCCATATATTTACAAATTCTGTGCATCTTCACTTGCACATACAGTTTCTCTTCTCTTTACTGTCATTATGGAATCTCATTCCATTCCAGCTGACTGGAAGGTACACAAATTATTTCCTCTCCACAAGAAAGGAAGTGTATCTGAAGTTAGCAACTACAGGCCTATTTCTCTCCTAAACATTCTTCATAAAGTACTAGAATTAATAGTCTACTCTAAGACAATAGATTTTATATATCCAAAAATTTCAAAGACACAATTTCGTTTTATCAGAAATAGATCCACTCTTCAACAACTTCTTCTATCATAGCTATACTTCAGTTTTCAATTCTGTGGAGTCAAAGCGACACACAGAAATTGTGTTTCTTGATTTTACCAAAGCCTTTGATTCAGTCCCCCACAATGAACTTCTGTATAAACTTTGGCTAACTGGCATTACTGGTCCTCTTTAGTTACTTTTCAAAGATTACTAACAAAATAGAAAGCATTTTGTTGAGGTTGAAGGGTGTAAATCTGACTTACTTCCTGTCAAATCAGGTTTACCTCAAGGTAGTTTTCTTGTTTATGTTAACGACATACCGTCTCTCTGCTCTTTTTCGTCTGTGTTTTTATTTGCTGATGATGCCAAACTTATTGCCTCTCTAAACTCTTGCAAGTGAGAATTTAGCTCTTCAAAAGGATCTTGACAATTTATTGTCATGGTGTCAATCTTGAAAACTTTCTTTAAATACTTCTAAATGTGCATACATGAACATCTCCCTATCATCATCTACTAACAACAATTACACCATCGGTAATGATACAATTAAAACAGTGACTCAACAGAAAGAGTTAGGTATTTTAATCTCTGATATAGTTTATCTTGGTCTGTCCACATCAAAGAAATATGCAGCAAAGCTTATTGGTCTCTGTATTTAATTAGGCGAACAATTCCTTGCACATCACCCATTAACATTAAGAAGTCCCTCTATCTATCACTTGTAAAGATCTCAGCTGACCTACTGTTCCCAGCTATGGTTTCCCAACAAAATACAAGACATTATCTTATTGGAAAGAGTTCAACGGCGTGCAACTAAATACATTTTAAATAATTATAATATTTCTTACAAATTCATCTCAATATTTTACCACTAATGTACTACCTACAATTACTAGACCTATTATTTTTTGTTAAACTCGAAATAAGGTCAAACTCTCTACAAAGGCCAAAGGGTTCGTCCCCATGCATGGCTGTTGTTCGGAGGTTCGACTGTATTTAGCATTTAGGAACATCAAAACACTATGAGCATTTCAGGTGTAGCTAAACTTTAGAAATTACACAAAAAGGACAGATAAATTTTTTGGCAGATTGTAAAATTGTGCACAAGAGAAGTAAGACAGAATTGGAGTGTTTGTTCGCTGGCTGGTTGCCATATCAGTGGCAGAGCACTTGTATGTAAAGCAAGCAATCCTGGGTTAGATTCTTGGTGGTGACCAAATATTTTTAATTCTGTATTGTTTAAAAAGCATGTGAAAGAGAGAGAATACATCAAAGCTTTGCAGTAAAAGATAGTAATAAAACTTATGCTCCAATACCTCACTAATGGTCAACATTTACTTGTACTTTCATAGCATTATGGGCCGAGTTTAAGAGAAATAGGGAATAGCATTATAGGGAAAAGTTGAAGAATAATTTATGAACCCTATATAGCCAATACTTCAGATATGTAACAGACACAATCAGGACATGCACATGATGCTTGCTATCTGCACAGCAGCAGCTGAGCAACCACTCCTCCTCCACTACTAATGATGCCCAGTGAACAGAAAGTCTTACCATTGAGGGTTATTTATTAATGTGAATATTTTACAATTGTATTACAAATTAGAATTTTAAAAATAACACAAAACTGAGAAAAATACACAAAAATAATGAGGCACACTGATAGCTCAGTTATGTAGTGGGATCAGAAGTTTTAAGTTCTTTATCTTTCTGAGCTATGAATGACGGAGGTTCTGTGTAGTTTCTAGCAAATGTCTCCGCAACTAACAGAGGAAAGATGATGGAGTTCTCACCGTACACCTAACAAACAGAAATAATAAACATTGAATTAGTAAATGCTGTGAATTTGAATAAAACAATAACAACAAAAAACAAAAACAACAAAAAAACAAAAACATAACGATTATTTCAAATAAATATAGCTAATATAAAGTGAATCTTAAATTCTAACTAACAACTACTTCCCTCCTCCTGCTAAGTATGTAGTTTCAACCACCTTACACAAAATTTCTGAATATCGGGATATCCAATAGCTACTAGATAAAAAATAATACTTTTTTTTTTCATTTCCAGAAATATTTGATTGAAGATTAATTCCTCTGTTGGAGATTACCTTAACTGGGGTAGCATTTAACTTGATCTTGCCCCAGGACACAGCTTCATCTGGCCGGGCACCGGAGTCACTGCCGTCAAACTCGTGGGCGGTGTTGACAAACACGGAGTAGTCCGCACCATTGCGCTGAACGGGAGAAGGAGAGGAAGAAAGGAAAAAAACGTATAATTCTATAGATATTGACACAAGCATGATGATGAGCCCACCATGAGGTTGGCGTTGCAGATGTGGTGCTTGATGAGTCCTCCTCCTAGAATGATCATCCCAGAGTTCACAGCTCTCACAGCTTCATTGTCTATCTTACGAATATCTACAACACAAAACATTCGATTAATTATAATAACTAGTGGTGTGCTTGAGCACAAATGGCGAGCGAGCCTTAAACTACACTATTGTTATTCAAACTACTAAAATAAAGTTGAGTTGTTAAATTATGCATATACGGTAAAGGGGATTCAATGCCATAGTAACCACTCCCCTCAACTGTTTGAATTGAAAAAGAAGCAACAAAATCAAGTCACGTTATTTAAAATTTTCTTTGTGGGATATTCTTAATAGTAGTTGTAATGCACAATACTTTCACACAACTGAACATACCTACGCAAGACTTACCTTTGTGGTTCGTCTAGTGGACAATGAATTGTCAAGTAAATACTGTTGAGTAGTGCTATAACTGTGACAAATAGTGTATTAACTTACCACCGCCACTAACTCGAATAGAAATGGAGCTCCCAGCACCCGCAAAACAATTCAAAGCGGTAAACAATTCAATTTCTAAGGTGATACGGGTAATGGTCGCTACACCAGAGGATTCTGTTTAGTGAAGTTTGGGACGGGGTCGAACGCGGAGCGAACACAAAAATACGGAGGGTACAAAGTACAAAATGACATACATACGTTCATACATATATCTAAATAAATAAACAAACATCCCCGATTTTCGATTGTGTTACCCCTGTAAGTGTCTGCTCGCTCGCCGACAATAATAATATTAGATGTAACTATTCTCTCTTTCACAGGCTTTTTATTTTTTATTTTATTTTTTAAACAATACAGAATGGAAAATATTTGGTCGTCACCAGGAATCGAACCCAGGACTGCTTGTATAACGCACAAGCACTCTGCCACTGAGCTACGACAACCAGCTGGCGAACAAACACTCCAATTCTGTATTTATACTGTTATGGGGTACTGCTATGCTACAGTCTCACTCTCAACAGACCAATGAAAATTCTCCTTTTTTTCTTCGAAAATTCTTTTTTTCCTTCAAAGATTCTTATTATTTGTTGAATTCTCTTACTCCTCTAGTTTATCACTTCACAAATTCTTTCTCAGGCTTTTTATTTTTATTTTATTTTTAACAATACAGAATTAAAAATATTTGGTCGCCACCGGGAATTTCCTAGTATATCAACACTTAAAACTCTTGGTTGATATATATGAAGTTGATGGTTTTGGACGGTATAATTCAGACTTCAAAATATTATAATTTAGATAATCTGATACCATTGGCCTATGTATGTATAATAGAATTAGAATTGCTTGACTTCTGTTAACTGATGTACTTATTTTACTGAAGATGTACTGTTTCAGGGTTGCTCATTAAAGTCGGTCACTGTACAATTTTCCGCTGGTCAATTATAAGTAGTACGTAAGTTGAAACGTGAGCAGATATTTAAACGGTAGGAATTAATGTGAGTACTTAAGTTGAATAGAAACACTCCTCAGCTACAGACACTTGTCTTAGCCAAGTCACAGTACCTCTAGTTCCACATTTTTCTTCTGTTCAGTGTAGTTGTGCTGGGCGTATACTGTAGTTTGTGCTGCTATGTTAGTGGAGATTGCCTTATATTCAATCTTTTTACTTCTGCAAGTGAGCTATAGAGAAAACCTTAACTATAGCAATAGCCAAGAGGAAATGAACTGTTGGTGATCCAGGTAAACCTTTCATCCAGAATTAAGAACCGAATCAGAATCCAATACCTCATAGAGAAAGAGAGATCAACAGCTGAAAAATCTCACAAAAGACATCATGTCTGATAAAAGTTTATTCCTTACCAGCAGCCTTATCCCTTTAGCAACCTTACTAACACCTACCATTTACCAACTACCACCCTTTACCAAACACCTACCTTGTGCAATATCCACTATGAGTCCAGGGTTCTTATAGGAGTGGACATATATCATGTCTCCTAGGGAACCATCTGTAATAGCTGGACAAAACACCGGTATGCCATTCTACATACAAACACACACAATTGAAAACCACACATTAAAGGCTAAAATCCTGTCAGATGCAACAAGAAATCTCACAAAACAACAAAAAAACCCCCCCCCCCAAAAAAACAACCAAAAACAACACACAAAAACAACAACAACAACAACATAAAACAACAACAACAAACAAACAACAACTATAAATTCCATGGAATGTTTCCAGGTTCCTAAACCCAAGCATTATTACCAAGTAGTGGCTAATTCTCTCCATCACTGGATGTGTGACTAACTCACCTTGTACGCCCAGTAGTAGACTGAGTCTGGATTGTCTATTTCCTTCCCTAGACGAGCTATCATCTTAGAGGGAGACCAAATAACACCCTACACACACACACACACACACACACACACACACACCAGTTCAGGCACTGCTATTGTTTTAGGTTTATTATTATTATTATTATTATTATTATTATTATTATTATTATTATATCATTATTATTATTATTGTGATGATGATTGATAACTGTGCAACCCTCTGTGGCCACTGTACCACATTCTACTTACATATCACTGTACCCAATCTAACCACACAGTACCCAATCTAACCACACTGTACCCAATCTAACCACACTGTACCCTCCACCAGCAAGGCGGCTCCTTTGACCCACTGCATTAACACTGCATTGTATCATGGCATCCTGATACTTGCTCTCTAAACACCTCTTGAATCTCCACCTCCTGTGTCCCCTCACCTGACTCTTCTGTTCCTCCAGCATGGTGTCCAGCAGAGGCATCAACCACTCTTCAAACTTGATGTAGTTGTTGTTTGGTGCGATGAGGTTGCCGATCCTATTGAGGCCACGCTGGCGCAGATCTTTACCGGGCAGTCTGAAGTCTCCCAGGTAAGTAGGAGCTAGGCACTTGATGAAGTCTTCTTCTATACCTCCTGCTGTAGTCACCAACACGTCTACCTGACAAATAACAATACCACCACATGTTTCAGATCATCTACAGGACCGTCATGCTCAACTATCCCTCAGTTAGTCGTAGAGCATGGACACGATGGGCTTTTATTGTTGTTTGTTTTTAAATTATTGTGGTAAAATTAACTTTAGTTGCCAGAAGCACACACGCATACTCACGCACAGATTCCCTGTGGTCACCTGTGCAATAGAAAGAACTTCAAGCATTAATTCAAACATCGGTGCTACTTGAATGGCTGGCTACATAGAAACTCATCATTTCATAAACCGCATATATGCGGGTGAGAATAGGTTCGGGTTCTCCGAATTAAACAAACTATTTTAGATTAAACCGTCATTTATTTTATATACGTAAAGTAGGCGTTGTACTTCCTTTAAAAAAAAGAAAAAAAGAACCCATACGGGCAGGTTACATTTTTTAAAAATTGTCTGAAAACAGAGATAGAGAAAAAATTTTGACCAAGAATTTCCAGGGCGCTGAATGCCCAAATTTTTTCTTGTCTACGGACTTCAAACACTCAGAATAGAAAGTATAAAGCCTATAGAGAGTCCCTCAGCATTTTGAAAGAATATGGATTATGTTTTTCCTACTGGATATCGAGAGCAATTGGTTGGGCTAGTTCCTCGGAGTCTCCTCGAAACCTGCTGTAAGATGGACTGGTTCCGGTTAATTTTCAGGCTTTTTAGAAGCTTACTTGCTTGTTATAAGGCTATAGCTACCTACTTTATATGCCTGGCTGTTTGTTTGTGGATTTTTGTGGTTGCTTTGCGGTAGAAATTCAAAAAATCAAATTCGAATTCTAAAAGACGCCCGAAGTATTAAAGAAACTTGGCGTCGAAAGGGTTAAATTCTCAAATAGCACTCTACCTTCCAATGCTCCACCCACCATGTTGCACCACTAACCTATCTATGTTGCTCCACCCACCTATCTATGCTGCTCCACCCACCATGTTGTGCTGCACAAGGAAGCGGAGTGTGTCTCTGACACCACATGAGATGAGGTTGGATGTGTAGCCGAGGAAGATGGAGCAGTTGGTCAACGTGCGGTCTTCAGGAGAGGACAGAAAGGGACGCTCAGCTTCTTCAGGGATGGGCTCTCCACGTTTAGCAATCTACACACACACACACAACCCATCGAAAGAACACTACTATTCAATGACAACCTTCTTTAATATACTTTTTTGAGATGAGACCTTCAAAACAGCAGTGATTTAGAGACTTAACAGATTTGTCCCTCTAGTAAACACACTATTATCATCACTACTACTATTATTGTATAATGATTACTATTATTACTATCACTGAAATTGTTATAATTATTTATTATTATTATGTACTAGCGAGTACCCTGCCACACAGTGGATCTTGATGTACTAACTTTAGCAAATCACGAACGGAATTGCATAAGGTATTTCTATCCAGTTATAATCCTATTTGTGTTAAACATGCAGCAAGTACGTCTTGCAGTGCTGCCCTAGCCTAGTGCTACACATGCACAGTGCTTCTAATTCCTCGGGCCAATCCACTGGATAATTGAAGTATTGTGACTGCACCCTTCACAATCACCAGCACCTTGGGATATTTTCATCATACCGGAATGTGCTTCTGGGCAGTGAACGTGTCAGGTATAGAGTTGACAAATACAAAATTGATCAGTAGTCATTAATGGGCATTATCAAAGACATTTGCTGTGTGACGTCTCTTTATATGGAGTATCATTATGGGCACAGTCACAGGTCAGGCTTATTGGTGAGCGAGACACTTGCAGGGGTTACACTAATCGACATTCCTCGCAGCTTATTTTATTTATTTTTTTGCTTGTTTATATGTTCGTGCAACCTTTTTTTTTTTTTGCTTGTGCTACTAATTATGTAAGTTGGAGGAAGAATTTTAATAAAAATAAATAAAACTAAGCAATGAAACCGTTCAGTAATGAACCAGTCGACCATTCAGTAATGAACCAGTCGACCATTCAGTAAATGAACCAGTCGACCATTCAGCAATGAACCAGTCGACCATTCAGTAATGAGTTGTGGGCAGTGAAAAGCAAGTCTTGGAGCAGGTCTGAACGCCTGAACTTTGCTTAGTGGTGGGTGCCTTGAAAACATTTACTGATAAAATTAAAATTAAAGTTGTAGCAAGTTCTGTTGACCCTCAGAAAAAGCAAGTAGAGCAGTGTCTTTGATCACACCCCTGACCACACTCATTTAACCAATAGAATAGTACATCATAAAATGCTATAGTTAAGTTGTGGTTTTAGGTGGCAATATTAGGGCAGCTGCATATCAGGCCAGCTGGAAACATTTAGGGGGCAGACTGTTTTGTTTTTGTTTTTAATTATAGCTACTTTTTTCAAAACTATAGGTGTAGGGACCAGGAGGCAGGTAGCACTAACCCGCTTTGGGAGATACACTCAACTGAAAAATACGTTCTGCAGGGTCTAAAAGTTATAAACCAATTAATATAGTGCATTGGGCGTCATGTTTTAGAATTAGTACATCACATACAAACATCATGTTGGCTGTTATCATAGCTTCTGGCAGGGCCATATGACCCTGCATTATCAAACAATGTCCTGTAATGAAAATATGCCCTCATTGTTTATTTGTAATCAAGTAATTTAAGTGGCGACAATTTGTAATGTGGGAGGTTGTAAAAATACATGTTAAAAACAAAACAACACATCTGTTACATTTAGAGCTCCCAACACACAAATATATATAAAGCATCCTTCAATAAATTCACTATAGCCCCGGTATGGTTAACAATCCATGACAATGTGAAGTTGTGGCATCAGTGTTTTGGTAAATATAGAGTTCAGTGGTCTGCCGAGCCTCATGCCCCCCACCACTCCGGCCCCACTCTCTCCCTCCCTTGCAATATGGAATGGGATAATAAGATGAGGCGTGTTCACTGTCGGGTACAAGAATGTAATACATTAGTGCACAACAGCAACAGACTTTTTTCTGTCCCATATCTATTTTGGGAAACTCAACCAGTGTCTGATATAGAAGTGGGAGGAGAGTATTGAGATTTTCCCTCAGTTTTCCCCACAAAAAAAAAAGTTGTCCCCACCCAAAGAATGAAAGAAGCACGTGTTTAATCTAAAACTGTATAGCCCCACCCTCTAACACTAACGCCCCCCCCCCTCCCCCCCCAAATTCTTGCATCAAACCCTATCTGCCTTCAAAAAATAAATAAATAAATAAAATAAACTTATCATCAAGGAATCATAAGATAAACAGGAATGACCTTGTTAAAATAATTCTCACCATTTTCTGGATTTCTTCCACTGCCAGACCGAAATTTGTAGCTTGGAAGCCGCTAGTTCTGAAGGATTGGAACAGAGCGTGGTAGTCCACGGTACCTCCACTGTCGGTAGGCCTAGCAAAGTTGTATCCCTTCACTTCAGTTTGAAATTCACACCGCTCAGCCGAGCTTTCCACAAAAATATTCTTGGATATAGAGTCCAGCACATTTTTACCTTCTTCACCTTCCTTACTAGCCATGCTCGTTTCGCGTTAGGTAGTTATCGTCACCGTTTCTTCCTCATCAACCCCCTCCCTCTCGCGAAATTTACGTAGTATATATGTGCAATGTGTGTCTGAGGAAAGAAAAAGGTGTGGAAACTATTTTTCTTCCTCTCTAACCGGAAATTTAATATCCAAGCGCATTGAAGTGTCTGGGAGGTTCTCTGTAAAAAAAAAAAAAAAAAGTGTTCGTTACCTGGGGCGCACAACGTTGTGAGCTGTTTGTTGGACAGTCTTCGTCAAACATTGTGGACGTCTCGTCGTCAAGGTAAGCTTTGTATGTGTAGGAATTTCTGGGTAACTTGCTTTGAGGCAGTCCCTGCATATGGTGTTCTTAAGCTGCAAAGCTCGTTTTAGCTACACCTCAGTCAATGTTTTATTCAACAGCAGTCGTTTTTGTTGTTTTATTATGCATGACTGCTACATACAGTAGCTAGTATGCATGGGTGGAGATTAAGAGGCATGAATATCTGTGTCAGAACAACTAGTGGTGCAAGGTTGACTTAACAGTCATTTTGACTGCATGCATGTTCACAAGAACAATGTTTTAATATTTTGGTGTACCTGGTGCTCCTAATGGATTTGGAACTTTGTACCCATGACAACAGCCTTGTGTTCCTCCATTGTTTTAGTCTTCCCTTCTGCGTGGAAGAGACGAACATGTAGGGATGCATGCGATGAAAGGGCGGGCAATGATAGACAGTGGGTGAGAAGGTGCTGAATGGCGTAGTTTACATACACAGATATTAGTCGACCGTTGCTTTTGAGGGTGGGTGGAGTCGCTCACCCTGGCAATGGCTTTCCACACTGCAGCCATCTTTAACAAGTCGTTTTCTGCATTAGCTATTGGCCCTCAGGGAGGAGTTATTCTTAACACTATTAGCTGCATACCTTATAGTTATTGTGATCTCCCTGCCATGTTGATTGTTAGTCTTCTATCAGCATGCCCTTGGCTGAGCTGGATAAACTAACTTTGGCCATCCACTGTATTTCCTTTCGTACTTTGATGGGGGATTTCCAAAACTTTTAATAACATGACTGTTCCTTTTGCCCTTGGCCCAAGATGTGATTGCTGTAGTTGCAGTGTTGTTGCTAGGGGTGTAGTGTTGGTGTGGCTGTGTTTAACGTACGTGCGTGTGTGTGTGTGTGTGCATGTGTGGGAGGTGCACAGAATGTATACTGAGCGTTGTCTGGCTAGTGACCAAGGTGTAATGGTATGTCCCTAGTGACATGTGCACATGTGTATACAGTATGTGGCATGCCTGGAGGGCGGGTGTGTAGTGCAGTTTTCATAGATGCAGCAACGTAAGCTAGCTGAGTGTGTCCTCCAGCGTTAGGTGGAGGTGCTTGTGTGATAAGTGTTTAGGGTTCAGTTAATTTGTTTTGATTCCGTATTTGTATGCATGGATCTTACTTTAAGATAGACAATCTTTCTCATCATATACACTGTCTTTCTGTCTGTCTCTGAGTCTGTGTGTCTGTCTGTCTGTTGGTTGTGCCTGTCACCGTAAAAAGGTATCTGCTATTTAGGGCTTGTATACATTGTCGTCTTGAACTAAATGACAATACATAAAGTTTGCAAATTTTCAACTTTTGTTTAATTTAAGATTTGCAAATTTACACTTTACCTTGCTTGCTTAAATTGTGTGAAAGGTCAGGTACAAAGGTGCTATCTGGGAAACATCAAAGAATGTGAGGTTGATGGACCATATTTACAACTTGTAAAAAACAAACATCAAGCGGTGAAGCTCTTCGCATGGCTTTCTTATCACACCTTTATCCAACAAAATTTTCTTTTCAACAGAGTAAATTGTTACTTCCAGTTTTGTCTCTTCACCTGTAGATAGTAAGAAGTTGTATGAGGTGGCCATTTATTTCCTACCTGCCAGGTTGTGCTTCATGTGTGAAGAAATTTGTGTAATTGGAAGTTTTGTGGCAAACTTTCGACAAGTTGTTGAACTGGTCATGTGCTGTCTATAGGAAAAAGACGCAATGCATTGTAAAAAAATAATAATGGAAATCATTTGTCAAGTTTTATTTTTGGAACAGGCTTGGGTTGATGGTGTCATTTACCATATGGAGTCCTGCATAGCCGGGTATCACTCACCGAATAAAGCAGGATCTTAATGTTGCTGGTTTTGTTGATGTATCTGGAGTGACAGTTAATGTTCACCATCATTGTGTCCTGTCCCTAATGAGATATATCAGCCCATTCTGTTCCAAGTGTCGATTTTAAGTGAGTTAGGCGCAGGTAGCCAGACCCTTTTTCCTACTCAAAAGTTGTGTTTTGCAGCAAGGAGGGGGCGAGGCTAGTGCTGGGACATCAATAGCAGATGGTGCTCTGCATACGTGTTGGTGATATTGCTCAATCTCTGACGGGACGTCTGCTGAGAGAGAGTCAGTAATTGATGTATTGGGTTGTAGTGCTTGTTTTTTGCTTTTTGTTGTGTTTTTTTTCTTTGTTTTTAGTCTCTTAAATTTCCAGTTGCAAAAGTAACACTTAATTCTTTCTCTCCTGGTAATTTTGAACAAATTGTTAAGTCTCCTCCCCCCTCCCACTGTCCCTCTTTCTTAATCCCCTTCCTCACAACTTTTACTCTTTCTTTTCCTTTTTTTCCTCTGCCTGATCCGTAAATTCCTAACTTGTTCACCTCTTCCATACAAACGTTTGACAGTGGCTTGCTAATATCCTTCGTGTAATCCTCAATCCATTTAAGGAGAAGGGCTTGAAGTGCTCTATCAACACTTAGTTGTTATGGTTATAGATGGCCTGCTTTACTTTGTTGTGTCTCAGGCAGTCCGCTAAGGTTGCGAAATCAGTGGAAAATATTGAAGTGTTAAAATTGTCAGGTTGTTTTCCCTTTGTTATAGGCTTGCCAGTGTATTGTGGGTATAGTGACAAGTGTGTGTGTGTTTGTTACTTAATAGCATCTTCAACTGTGTCAGTTTTGGATTAATTTCATAATAATGATTTTAACAGAGTCCTGGTTATCGACGCCCAGCACAAACACATGCACAGACGATGATGTCATGCTGTTCCTATATAATCTTTCAATAGCTACTTCCAACCCGCATTATTGTGCTGTTTACCTATCAGTGAGGGTATTAGGGTATAGTCTTACTCTCTCTCTCTCTGTGTGTATATGGGGTGTGGTCCCATCTGTTATGGTATGTGGGGGAGAACATGCAAGAACTGAATTATTGTAGCGTGCCACTGACAGAGGGCGTGTCACTAACTTATTATAGCGTGCCACTGACAGAAGGTGTGTCATCACTGACTTATTGTAGCGTGCCACTGACAGAGGGCGTGTCACTAACTTATTATAGCGTGCCACTGACAGAGGGCGTGTCATCACTAACTTATTGTAGCATGTCACTCACAGGGCATGTCATCAACTGACTTATTGTAGCGTGCCACTCACAGAGGGCGTGTCGCTAACTTGTAAAGACAGCCTGCCTAGTCAGCAGCAGTAGTAGTAGTAGTAGTAGTAGTAGTAGTAGTAGTAGTAGTATACAGAGGGAGAGAGAGAGGGACAAGTTGGTGATGATCTGATAGAGAATTTTGGATGTATGCAACATTGTTGGAGCATGAGCTCATCATCAGAGAAGTTACCATGGAAATACCATGTTTACGAGAAGATATCTTCATTTTATTTATGGGATGGTTGCATGCCTGCAGCTGGGTAGATTTCTAGTCCTTTTTTTCCTCCCTTCTTTAATGGGGATAGACCCTTGAAAGGAGGTTGTTGAATTTTAGTTTCTCATAGGATATCCAATGTACAGGTCATCACCAATAAATAACAAAACAAAACAAAAAACTTTTGTTTTCATTCGTGTTTGTAATAGTATGTTTGTTTTCGTCTAAGAGTATGTCTATGGATGCTATTGACAGTCACTGCATTCACTTGCTGTGCACACACGCAGTGAGAGTGTGTGGGTGTGGCCAATACTCGGCAAGTGGCACCCATCACTTCCATGGATGCTTGAAGAGGTAACCGTCTGTGACTTCCAAGTGTTTAGGTCAGTGGTTGCTAGTTAAAGTAGGTGGCCCCCGTACGCTGCAAATGAAAGGAATTGTTTAATTAACTATGTCAACTCATTAGCTAACGAGGTGTGGCTTGTCTTGCCGTCATGTTCACAATGAGTTTAACTGGTTCAGGAGGTGGATTTAGAATCCTTACTGTTATCGCGGACCAGATGTCATCATGCATATGTACACATGTGGTATGAAGGTTTCAGTACACTCATTGGGTGTCACTGTTGCCACAGAGACTGAAAGACATCAGCGGTGGTTTATATGGCTTATTTCTAAGCATCCCATTGACTTATACTTCAAGGAATTATGTGTCCAGTTTTGATAGCTTCTGTTGAGTTGTCTTTTTTTTTCTTTTTTTTTTTCTTTTTCTTTTTTTAAAGAATATCAAACAATGTTTTTATGTTGAGTCAGCACAGTGGTGGTCAGCCTGGAATGTGCATCTTGAGAGGGTGTGTTGTGTAATTGAATTAAGTGCCGAGTTCAGTGGCTCTGTTTTGCCCACGAGGTGGGAAGGGTTGCAGAGAGCTGGCCGTCTGGTCACCACGCCACTGGGTAACAATGTGAAAACATATTGGTGTGAGTGTCACTTGGATTACATTCCACAGCCTGGCTCAGGTTTACCATGCCCACCTGGCAACGAGGCTTATGGTGCGGTGATCTTATAGTACTGTACTTGATTTTTCTTACTTGATTCACAATTTTAGTATTAGATTTCATGAGGGGGAGGAGCTTATCCTTGCATTGACAGACAGTCTGTATTCATGATGCTTGAGTTGGTGGGCATGTATTGGAGTGGCAATGGTGTGGGTGTTTGTTATGACACACCATGACAAAAGTTGCCAGTTAGCCTTCAAATTAAGTTACTAAGTTTGTAGAGAGTTGTACTTTAGGAAATATGAAACTTTTCATCTGCTGAAGTCATTGGATACTGATCAGATGTCTCCTTGTGGGGCATTCATGTGCACGCCACTATATACACGCCACTATATACACATGTGTGTGTATGTGTGTACATGCCTGTGGGTGTGAGCGTGCATGTTTGTATGTGTGTGTGAGTATGAATGTTTATATGTGTGTGAGTATGAATGTTTGTATGTGTGTGAATATGCAGGTCTGTATGTGTGTGAGTATGCATGTGTGTGAGTATGCATGTTTGTATGTGTGTGAGTATGCATGTGTGAGAGTATGCATGTTTGTATGTGTGTGAGTATGCATGTTTGTATGTGTGTGAGTATGCATGTCTGTGTGTGTACATGTAATGTACAGAAGAGACTCAATGTTTGAACACACCCATCCTAAGCTGGCAAGCTCCAGGTGGGCAGGGCCCTCCATCTATGGATGTGTTAACAGTATACAATCTTGGCAGAGCTGCCGAGATAGTTCGTCTACAGCATATTCTGCTGCAATTAGGGCATGCTCAGTGTTTCCCCTCCTATGCCATTAGTGAGCGTGCCCAAAGGAATGCAGTGTGTGAGTCATGTGGTAGTGTGCCACTAATTACCTGATTGGCAGGGGTTTCCTCGTCCATTTAGATTGACAAAGCAATGGAGAAGTGAATCTTTTCAGCAGTTTTATTCTCCCTCTTTTATTTATTTATTTTTTTAGAGAGAGAGAGAGAGAAGAGTTTTGAGAAGAGTTGGTGGAGTGGGGGGCAGCGGGTGGAAGCACTAAGAACTGCCACAACAACAACAACAACTACAAAAAGAAACCCAACAAAAACATACAGTCTGTTATGTTTTGTTTAGTGATTAGTATTGAATTGGGGCCACAGCTGTAACGGCTGGTAAAATGAACACAGGACAAAAAAATTGCGTGTAGCAGAGGCTGGTGGGAGTGGTTTAATTGTAGGTTTGTATGAATGTGTCTTTGGAACAGGACTGTGAATGGTAGCTTCTCTTTCCCTTCTCTTTGTTGTCAGTGGGTAATATTACCATGCAGGAAGAGATAATGAGCACTTTATGACCAACTATAAGGAACAGTGTAGAAAGAACATCCTTAGCTTTTATTTGTACAAGAGTAGTGTGTATTACAACACTGGTGGTTGTCATGGTAGTAATTCGATGCAGGCTGCATAGCTACAGTTTTCTTAGCTATAATGTCTCAACTTTCTGTAAATTTGTAGAGTTGCTGGATTGCTTTGCTCCTGCCTCTTAACTTGCAGGAAGTCTTTGTCCCAATAGAATCACATAATGGTCTAGTACATACATACATACATACATACATACACATGCATACACACATATGCACTCACTATATCCAGTCGTTTCTGATATCCATGTCGCAGAACACGTACTATGAACACACAATGACAGAGTTTCTATAAACAAGGTGCAAGTGGGTCAAGTCAATTGCCCTGTGGGCAAATTTTGTGATTCATTTGTTCCAAACTATTTACTCTCTAGCTATACCTCAACATTAACAGCACCCATTGTTAACAAGTTTCTCAGTAGTGGTTTATTTGGAATGATACTCAGTTGACTGCTTTATATAGGCAATAAATATCACCTCGAGGAAGGTCTATTGGACATGGTTGTCACGACGATTGATGCGGAGCAGAAAGTATCTCGAGCTCCTAATTTACTCTTGTTCATTGTGTGTGTCAGTGTGTGTGTGTGTGTGTGTGTGTGTGTGTGTGTGGTGTAGTGGTTGTGTCCTTGGCTTGGGGCCTGAGGTCCCCCAGTTCAAGCCCCACTCTGGCAATTTTTCCATCTGATTTTCCATCTGCCTCCCACCAGCCCCACCAGTCCACCCAGCTGTGATTGGGTACCTGGCATTTGCTGGGGTGCAAATTCAAGGCCTTTTCTCATGAAACAGCAGGGTCCAGGTGGGACTTCAGGTGCCCACACCACTTGCTGTGAGGAAAGGTCTGAATTTTCCTAGCCAGGCTCCCGAGCTTTGCTTGCACGGCTCACTGTGCCTGCTTAGTGCACAGGCATCCTGGCCTCTGCCAGGTGCACATAACCGCTAGCAATTGCAAGAGAATTTTTTTTTGCATTTTTGTGTTGTCTCATTTTACTAGCCAGAGAACAAGCAGACAAGTAACTTCAGCTTCCCCCTCCATATCTCTATGGCTTTAGTATTGGCAAAGAGATGGTGAATGGGCCGTTATAAAGGTAAACACATCATTTGTGTTACCAATGGCTTCTCAGCCCTGAGAAAGCCTCTTTCAAAGTATGGCTTCTTCATTAGTGTTGTACTACAGTATGAATATTATTGAAGCCACATGTGCTGTATAGTAGCTTGTATTTCCCCCTGTAGGATTAGTTTCTGGGAATTGTTAGTTAGTTTCCAATGGTTGCTGGCAGTAGTGGGAGTGTTAGGACAGTGAAACATAAGGCTGAGATACTACATCTCTTTTGGGCAAGTAGGAGAGTAGAAGGAACATGGCGGGCTTCTGGAGATGAGAATAGGAGCTTGAAAATAGCCACAGGATTTGAGACTCTTACCAATATTTTTTTTTTTTTTTTTTTTTTTTGTTGCTAAATACTATTTGTTGTGTCTTTGATTAAAAAAAAAAAATCATTTGATTACATATTTAATGAGTAGGGGTATTTTCTAATTTAGGATTAGCAGGGGGAGGGGGGGGTGAGTCTCAGACATATATGAGGGGGTAGGAGTCAGGAGGGTTGAATCAGGCATATTCGGAGCGAGAGGAGTCAGGAGGGGTGGAGTCAGACAATATTATGAGGGAGAGGAGTCAGGAGGGTGGAGTCAGGCAATATTATGAGGGGGAGGAGTCAGGAGGGTGGAGTCAGACAATACAATGAGAAATCAGATAATGTAAATAGGTTCAAGTTGTATTAAATAGTATTGTGTAAATTAAGAAGGAGGCACTTAATTTTGTTGGTCCTGGAGAAGTTCTGACATTGAAGGTGCAGCTTCTGTTTGTATATCAATACATCGTTACATTTGTGTAGACTTGCTGTCCATCTTCTGAGGCAGATATGTAGACAATCCTTGGCAGTTTGCTTCCAAATTAAGCAGCACATTAAAGCATGTTGAATAAACTGGTTCATGTGTTGACGGTGTAGACGAAATGTTATTCCTACGTATGACGACATGACTGTCATACGTATGTATGTATGTATGTATAACTGCTGACTAATATTCCCAATGAGAGAAATTAGACCTCCAGTGTTGATTTTACGGTATTGAGTGTTTATATTTGTTAGTGATCGTAGGGGTTTGTTTCTACTTGCTGGCAGTTGAAGTGTGAAGTTCAGGTTTTGCTTTGACTGGGTTGTTATCTGAGTGCCATGTGGACATTTCCTGGCGGACATGTGTAATGTACATGTTAATTAACATGTGTCAGCACTATTGTTAGGGTGTAGTACTTCCTGTTGCAATATTATATTAAACCAGTATGGGGTATATATATATATATATGTATATATAAAATTTATTCCATGCTAGATATCTTCACAATGATATTTTTAGGTACGTGAGTGAGATATCACATAGTGTTATCTCATGGCTGTATTGGCAGGCTCATTACCAGAGTAGTTACAGCAACTGGGCCTGGCCTACAAGTTTTCTGGGTTTTTACAACTACCTTTACTCTAGTGGAGCCTCCAGCCTGGTTAGAGCAGTTGCTATAATATCAGCTGGGGTTGTGGGAAGCCCCTAGTGAGTTTTCTCCAACTTTACACCGTGGTGGGTTACCAAAAAACTACTCTAGTGAAGATATCTAGTGTGGAATAAACCACTTGATATGGCTAGATATTTCACTCTCAGGCTTTCTCATGAAATATTTCACCATATCACACTCTGACTCATGTAATAAGTACTATATAATATAAATATTTCGTGAGCAGGCTAATTTATTTTCACAAGTTAAAATACAGCCTGAGAGTGAAATATCTTGCCATATCACTCTGACAAGTGTAATAAGTGGTTTATTCCACACTAGATATCTTCACTACTGTAGTCAGTGCTAGGGGAAGGGTAACTCACAGGTAAAGGTTGTAGGGGCTACCTACCCCCCTGTTGAGCAGGGTAAGCCACCAGCAGCAAGGTAGCTGTAAAAACCAGAAAATTGAAAAGTTTGGCCGGGTAATGAGCTTGCACAGTACAGGTGAAATAACAGCTAAAGATATCATTGTGAAGATATATCTAGGGTGAATATGTATATATATATAAATTGGCTATGTGTTACACTATATATAGCCAGCTGGCACCAATGTTAACTTATATATCACTGATTCTGCCTGTACCACATGCTGTTGTCACATACTGTATGTATATGCTCTGTATTTACTCTAATGGCTTCCGCTGGCTTTATTTATTTTATTTTATTTTCCAGGTAGACTCTCACTATAATTACTCATTAAGATTGGAAGCATAACGAGGGAGCCAACACTATTATAGTTTGATTATGAAACTGGTTATGCAAACTAAACTACTGGTAGCCTTAGCAGCAATTACAATGCTCACATGGTCATATTGTATTAAATAAAGCCTACTATACTATATATATAGTTTGACTATGAAGATGGTATTATAAACCACCGATAGCCTCGGGTAAAAATAGTTCGAGATTGTGCAGACACATATCGAGTGTGGTAGTTAGTTATTCGAAGGTGGAAAGATTTTGCAGCAATGTAGTAGCACGGCTTTTGGAATGTTGATGTTATTGGTGGAATGAGTGAGTGGTGAGGGTTCACACCACTCGACTCATCTCTTAGTTATAGTTTTGCTTCTTTGATTATGTTTCGAGGAAGAAATGTTCAATGAAACAGATATAGTGCCCTTTAATTGATGCCTAAATTGTTGCCATTGTAGCAATTAGACCTCCACTTTAATTAATCAGTCCACTTCACTGGCCCACACATGGTTTAGGTACCGTTCCAGAGGTATTAGGTACCATACCAGAGGTATGGAATACACTCATGGTTTAGGTACCATACCAGAGGTATGGAATACACTCATGGTTTAGGTACCGTACCAGAGGTATGGAATACACTCGTAGCTCCATTCACATTTATGCATCATTTACAAGTGTATTGAGCTAAGGGCAGGCAGAGCTCACCACGCCCTACTAATGAGCAATAGATGCATTGTAAGAAACTCTGAATTCTGTAGTTGCTTGTCTCTTGTTTTCTTGATAGCCAAGTGCACAGTATCTTCATTGTGGTATTCTTTGCCGTATTATAAATACAGTATATATACATATAGACATAAATGCCGTATTAGTAAATGGGATATAGAGTAATGATTTAACTCTTTCAATTCGACATGTCGTTAAAGGGCGAAGGCGTATAAGCCTTGACACACTCTGTTGCTGAAATACTGTTTGTAGAAAGAGGTGTTTTGTTTTATTTGCATCATGACTAAAACAATAATTTCGTTTTCATTTTTGTATGCGGTTAGTTCGTACTTTAATGAGCAACGTACAATACCAGATATTTATTCTATTGCCTTAGTAGCCATTCCTGTGGAAATGAAGTGCGCATGATGACAGAGGGAGAATAGTTTGTGTAATTATGAGAATGAATAATATACATAGTGCCCTCTGTGTTTATTTGATGAGTTAATTAATACCGCACCATCCCTTTCTTATACATCATGTAATTAATGTTTATCCAAACTCTCCATCAGTAGTTTGTAATAAACATTGTGATAGTCAGCCAGTCAACAGACAGCTCCTAGTCTACATGGAAGGATAGCTGTTACGTGTGTGGGCCAGTAAAGTGTACCAGGTATCAGTACTCAAACCATGTGTGGGCCAGTGAAGAGTACCAGGTATCAGTACCCAAACCATGTGTGGGCCAGTGAAGTGGACCAGGTATCAGTACCCAAACCATGTGTTGGCCAGTGAAGTGTACCAGGTATCAGTACCCAAACCATGTGTGGGTCAGTGAAGTGTACCAGGTATCAGTACCCAAACCATGTGTGGGCCAGTGAAGTGTACCAGGTATCAGTACCCAAACCATGTGTGGGCCAGTGAAGAGTACCAGGTATCAGTACCCAAACCATGTGTGGGCCAGTGAAGTGTACCAGGTATCAGTACCCAAACCATGTGTGGGCCAGTGAAGAGTACCAGGTATCAGTACCCAAACATTGAACCTAGCGGGCGGAATGTGTTCGTTTGTCCTAGTTCTGTTACATGCTGTACTCCCTCTTTGTTTCTTTCCTGGGTTCTTTTCGGGTTTTCTTGGTCATGCTTTTTTATTTTTACGGGTTCTCCCGGGAAGAACCGTTGAAGGGGGGAGGGAGCAGCTACAGAAAATGGAAGAGATTATTAAAGTTAGAAGAGGAAGTGGGTACGAGGGCGATGGGTGGCGTAAATGGGGGGAGAAGAAAGGGACCATATTATGGCGCCGTGTTACGGGGGAGTGCGGCGACCATTAAGTGGGAGGTTAGGGAGTACAAGGGGGGGTGGATATCCAAGCACGGCCCCCTTTTTTTCCCCTTTCCTTTTCCCCCGTTACATACCCAAACCATATGTGGACCAGTTAAGTGGACCAGGTATCAGTACCCAAACCATGTGTGGACCAGTGAAGTGTACCAAGTATCAGTACCCAAACCATATGTGGACCAGTGAAGTGTACCAGGTATCAGTACCCAAACCATGTGTGGACCAGTGAAGTGTACCAAGTATCAGTACCCAAACCATGTGTGGACCAGTTAAGTGTACCAGGTATCAGTACCCAAACCATGTGTGGACCGTGTTAAGTGTACCAGGTATCAGTACCCAAACCATGTGTGGACCAGTTAAGTGGACCAGGTATCAGTACCCAAACCATGTGTGGACCAGTTAAGTGGACCAGGTATCAGTACCCAAACCATGTGTGGACCAGTTAAGTGTACCAGGTATCAGTACCCAAACCATGTGTGGACCAGTTAAGTGGACCAGGTATCAGTACCCAAACCATGTGTGGACCAGTGAAGTGTACCAGGTATCAGTACCCAAACCATGTGTGGACCAGTTAAGTGGACCAGGTATCAGTACCCAAACCATGTGTGGACCAGTGAAGTGTACCAGGTATCAGTACCCAAACCATGTGTGGGCCAGTGAAGAGTACCAGGTATCAGTACCCAAACCATGTGTGGGCCAGTGAAGTGTACCAGGTATCAGTACCCAAACCATGTGTGGGCCAGTGAAGAGTACCAGGTATCAGTACCCAAACCATGTGTGGGCCAGTGAAGTGTACCAGGTATCAGTACCCAAACCATGTGTGGGCCAGTGAAGAGTACCAGGTATCAGTACCCAAACCATGTGTGGACCAGTTAAGTGGACCAGGTATCAGTACCCAAACCATGTGTGGACCAGTGAAGTGTACCAGGTATCAGTACCCAAACCATGTGTGGGCCAGTGAAGTGGACCAGGTATCAGTACCCAAACCATGTGTGGACCAGTTAAGTGGACCAGGTATCAGTACCCAAACCATGTGTGGGCCAGTGAAGTGGACCAGGTATCAGTACCAAACCGTGTGTGGGCCAGGAAGCAAACTCCAACTATTGAGGGTAACATTTTCCTCCTCCTTCTGATTCCACAAAATCTTTATATCATCTTTCAGAGTCTAAATCCCTTTTTAATGTGTTTATGGCTTCTGTTTCCCATTCCTTTCAAAGTTTAGAGTAAGATTGAAAGAAATGAAAAAGGAAATAAATACACACTCTACTACTGAGGAATATCTTATCATAGCCACTTTCACTGTGTCACTACGCAGCCAGGCCAGTGAACCATTGTGTAATATATGACAAGTATACCATACCAGGAATGCTACAGGAGCTTTGACTAAAGCTGGTCCAGTCATGGGAGATTTCTTGAGTGCCGTTGTGTTTGCGAGTTGTTGAAGAAGCTTTAAAATTTGTGTTACATACCTTGTTCAGTGGATTCCCTTCCATTGATCATTGAGTGTCAGTAGTTGCTATTACTGATTCTTAGTACATGTTGGTTGTTAGGTATAGGTAGTGTGTGTATGTGTGTGTTACATTATTCAAGGACATGGCTTCCCCCCCCCCCCCCCCCCCCCCCCCCCCCCCCCGCCCACTCCTGGGTAGGTTGTACTTCTTTCCACTTACCTACTTCCTCACTATTTACTTACCTCTCACCCAACCTTCCTTTGCATGCTCCTTGTGTCTGCAAGACTAGTATCAGCCACTGACTGATGCCCACCTCTCTATGGTGGGCTCCCCAAACATGTCCACCCTTTACCAAGTGCAGGAATTCCTGCCTGGTATTAACCCCACCTCACCTGCAGCTAAGTGACTGTGGTCATGTGCTCCTGTTTAAATAAAAAAAAAATTTTTTCTTTTTTTCAAAATGGTTGCGGTTAAGGGAAAAAGCACAGGTACGATATTTGCTTAGACGTACATAAAAATGCACCATGGGAGGTATATTTTTCAGGTTGTTATGGTAATGTCACTGGAATATATAAACAGGATTGATGAGTTTGGGGTGATAAGATTTGACTCCTTTATACTAGCCTAGTTTACTCACTCGCCCGTTTTATCACATCACAACCATCGTCCGTGATGTAAGCCACAGTCTCTGATAAGCCACAAAACTCATAAACTAGCAGATTGTGGACCAACCAACTAGTTACATGTGTATGTGTGTGCTGTAGTCAGCAGATTCGAATCATTGCCACATACATACATACATATATACATACATACATACATACGTACGTACATACACACATATCTTGTCTTGTCTCAATACTGCCCACAACGGGTCACGCGTCCCTCCAATGGAGGGTGAGTAGGGCCTCAACTCGGCTGGGGATTATGGGTGCGCCGATGAACAGCAAGACCGCCATGGTAGCCACAACAAGGTGATGGTCAGTGTTACAGACAGCCCCTCTCTTTCTCTGGCCATCAGCCCACTGACTGGCCACCTCAACCGAGCCTTCTGTGTCCACCATGGACCGCACATTCCATGTGCCAAGCTTAAGCCTTCTCATGCTTTGTGCAAAACGATTTCTACCCTGAGAGGTTTGCAAAGCCTCAGCAGGGGTACAGACATTGCGCATGCCAAGTGGCGCCATCGGTCGACGCCCTGTTCTTAACACATGGTAATCAAGCCTGCGGAGTAGTTTTAGCCGTCCTTAGACGTTGCCCGTCCCCGACCGCGTGGAGGTACTACTCGACACACACATACATACACACATACATACATACATACATGTCACATGTTTGTAGCGTGTGTTTGTGTGCAGCTGAAGTTAGCTCCATCAAGTCATATTATGACTATGACAGTTCCTGTTTGTTGTCACTGGCAACACGTGTAAGTTCAGCCAGTGCCTTTATTGAGCAAGTCCCTAGCCATACATGGAGAGAAAGACAGACTAAGTTTCCTGCCAGCAGTTAGGATGGTTTGTATAACATATAGTACAGTACATTGGTGGTATTGGTGAACTATAAATAGCATGTGGTGGTAGGAAGTCATGTGATGAATTGAGAGTAGAGTAGCATGATATTTATATTGCCCCAGGAATCCCAAAGTGTCATGGCAGTCCATGGCAGTCTTTGTTGAGTATTGTACTTGACCAAAAGTCTTTGTGATAATTTTTCTCATAACAAAAGATGAATGAAGTGAAAACTGTGTTAGTTGTAGAAATGATATGGTATGGAGTTAGTACAAGTTTGAATGTGTTTGATAGGCAGAACACTGGAGGACTATGGCAGAGTGTGAGTATTCATCTGTTCTAAGGCAGGTGAATGGTAACTAGCAAGTACCCCGCCACACAGTGGTGCTTGGTGTGCTTTTAAAATTATGAATGCAGTCGCGTAGTCTTTCATAATCCTCTATTACTTGATTTAGTTTCCCTTTCCTATCTGTCTTCCTGAGTCATCTCAGCTCTTTAACCTTTCCACTATTATTCGGCATTTTCTTTTTGAATCATGGATTCCCTTCTCTGTCTTCTGCTTCTCAAGTTCTCCGTCTTTCTATTCATGATTGTGGATTTAGGCTTTGTGAAGCTATCTCTTTCTCCATCCATTCCGCACTGATTTCGCCTGCTTTTAGCCACCTTTCGTTGTCGTTTTTATATCCTATGTTTTGAATGTGATGACACTTTACCCATTTAGTTTGAGCGATGCTTTACTAACAGGGCTCATTTCATGAATCTATATAATAATATGCCAGTAATGACGATGATGGTGTGTATTCATGAACTTAACAGTTGGGTAAAGCATTGTCATTACATGCGTGGGTAAAGTGCCGTCACATTCAGTAGAAAGTAGTTAAGTCTAAAAAGTGGGTGTAATAGACGAGGGAAGGCAGCGGTAGGTTTCAAAAAGGAAGGCGAAAGTACGAAAGAGAAGGTAAAATGTGATTAATTGTAACTAAATAGTGAGTGGAATCAGCGAGGTAAGGCGGCGTAGGTTTAAAAAAGAACGGAAGAGAAGGCAAAAATGTGAGCGATTAGCAATTGTAACTAAAAAGCGAGTGGAATCGACGAGTAAAGGCGGGGGTCAGGAAAAGGGACTCCATGACTCAAGAAGAAAGAGCTGAAGAAACGAAATGTGGGAGATAAGAAAGCTGAAATAGTTCAGAAGAAAGAGAGCAGGAGAGGGAAACTTATGTAACCTTAACCAATAATAACTGAGCAAGATAACTTATGCTACTGGATTCTTACTTTGCGATACGTCAAGCACCACTATGCGGCAGGGTACTTGCTAGTTATTCATGAATACTCACTGTTGTCATCAATACAGAAGAGCCAGTGTAACAGAATATAGATGATATTAGTGGATTGGTCCATTGTCTACTACAGCATGATAGATTCTAACATCAGACATTTTGGCCCTTTTCTCATCCCTTTATTAAATTGTATTTTATTGATGTGAGCTGTACTTGTGAAGCAAGTTTTAATGTTTTTGTCTTTGTAATAAACTGAAATAGCCCTATTACACCTCTCTATATAGACAGTGTTTGTAATACACAAACACTTCAACTAGAAACAGGATTCACTCTATACCAAAATCACTCCTTTTTGTAAGGAGCGATTTACCAAAGTTATTATTCTCCTTGCCAGTGATAAGGTTAGGTGTTTAACAGAAATTGTAGGACAATAGTACTAAAGCAAGCAGTAGACTCCAGTCAAATTATGTATAGGCCTTTAGAAGTATTTTTGGTAGTATATATGTAATTACCAATACATAATATGTGTGAAAAACTAATTTTACAGTTACGGTAATGATAAGTTAATGGTAGACATACCTATTGTTTATGTTGTTATTATTTTCGTATGTATATAACTATGAATGTTTATTTTAACCATAAACTATATATAATATATATTTTATGTAATTTTATCCTTTATATATTATTCTTGTCTGCTAGATGTGGTGTTGGAGGTGCTTGTATTGTGCTGCTCTATTCTTATGTTCCTTGCATCAAGTCTTCTCTCAAGGGTGCTCACCACCTGGTGAGTTTTCCAACTTGATCTTGTGTTTAGAGAGGATTGTATTATTATAGCATTCCATTTTTAAACTTTTGTCTGTAATGTGTAAGAATGATTGTGTTGTTAATTGCCGGACACCAGAGAACACTTATCTATCATCGAAAATTAAGTCACCTGTTGTATACTTTATATACAAATAATATATCATTTTGAGTGATAATTTTCACCCATTCTTTTTCTACTATTTTTTCCCCATTGTTAGTTAATTACTACCAGTCCACATTAAAATGGAAAAGGTACTAATAATCCCACTAAGTAATTGGGGGCGGGAGGGGGTATATCAATGTTTTGTTTGAAGTAGCCTCCAGGGGTGGACAACATTCTTGGTCTCACCATCTAATGTGAAGTGAATTGTATTATCCCTATGGGAAAGGGTGTGGTCAACCCTAAATAGAGAGTGCTAGCACATTTTCTAATCATAGGCTCACACCCTGTGACGGTTTCTGCCCCAACCTTAGCTACTAGAGCCACCGTCACACTTGTCTGAGCCTAGCTAGCCCTGGTCAACAAGTGTAGAGTTGAATTTTAATTGAAGATAAGATATGGAACAATCGAAATAAAGCTATTCTAACCTCTGCTAGACTGAGCTATTGACAAAAATCACTGTAAGTTATAGTCAAGATTCGCAGTAAACAAAAACATGTAAATAAACAATTCAACAGTTCTTTAAACATGAGTAGTTGCTGTTGGCTACTGTTTATCCTCACCGACATCCTGGATTCGAGGATTTCCTGTCAGGACTGCCATCTCCAGCTCACCTGGGGGGAGGTCCCTGACACACCCTATCAATTTTTGTTAGCTGTAGTAAATTATGATGCTTACTTATTCCAACAAAACATACCTGACATTCTGCACTATTCTGTTCGCGAGTTATAGCTATTTCAAAAGGAACTTCACAATTACTTTCTTTTCTGAGTGGTGGCAATTTTTCACTCTACCTCAAACCTTACATTCACATTCTCCAAGAATGACATTGTTTGGTTATTCAGATTACTTAAACTACCAGTAGCCCTTTACAATGACAGCTTTGCAACAACTCCATTGATATGGTAATTGGTTTCAACATAGCAACCATAGTAAGAATTGAAAACAATGGCTAATTTTCTAAATGCTCTAGCAGAAGTATGTCCTACATTTTTAACCCCGGAAGTGTCAGAACTGACCAAGTGTTTATTTTAGGGACGAAAAGCACTTTCTCATTTGCTTATAAATTCAAGCTATTTCATGTTGCTATTTTTATTGTTTATGAATTTTAATTTCATGTAGGTGGTTTGAGTTTCTATGGAATCTCTCCACATCCAACATCACCTCCTTTCACCAGTACTACAACTCTTGGACCTAGCTGTTTTGAGAGTTCTAGCATTCCTGGAACCTTTGAATGTTCTATTTTAGATCCTCTTCCTGTACTCAGTGATAGAAATCTTGGAGGAATACCAAGTCCACCCAATGTGTCTGCTATTCATGCATGGAGAAGATCTCAAGGAGTTGTGAGCATCACATTTAGGTATTTACCAGCTGCTCTAATACGTCACATTCGTCTGTACTTCTATCATGATCCCTCTATGGGCATTGGTCTGCCTGATGTGGCATTGTCTGCTGCTAGTACATCACAAGTCTATCATGTGACTGGAAACCAGGAACTTAATTCAAGTGATGCAAGACGCAGGATGGTAGTCTTGAGTTTCATCAATACTATGATCTCAGAAAACAATTACGGTATAACATTTACCTTTGGAACTTCTAGTAAAGTGGACTGGATATTATTGAGTGAAGTAGAACTCTGCACGGAGCTTAGTGGAGGTATGTATTAGTTAGCAAGTACGCGAGGCACTACAATTTGGAGTTGCATACGTACGTATGGTGTGACCTTTCTAGCCAGTTATAAAGTAAAGTTTATAAACTACCTTCTTGTTGTTTTTTTTTTTTTCATGATTAATGTAGCTATTCCAAAGCAACCTATTCATCAGGGATAGCACAACAGTTTAATTATTCTTACTATGTGAAGTACCTGCAACCCATGCTTATTACAGTGTGCCTGTTTTATACGAACAGACTTTTTCAACCAACAATATACAGTTCTAACAAGTACCCTGCCGCACAGTTTTCTATTCCTCTTTTTAACTCATTAAGTCCCTTCTTCTCCACTGTCTACCTCTCCTGCTCCTCCGTATGTCTGTCCTTTCTGTGTAATTTCTTTCACTTCATTGAAGTAGTTACATCAGTCAGCATTTTCTCACCTGTTTCTATTTTTCTTGACCCTTGCGTTCTCCTGCTTCTCTGCCTTGTATACCCATGATTTGTGGTAGGTTATGAGTAGCTGCTGTAGGTGAACACTCTTTCTCAACTCAGCGAATGAATTATTCATGAATACCAGTATTCAGGTTTTATAGTGCGGGGAATGGAAAGGGCAAGACTTTGGGGGGGAAGAAAAGAAAGAAGTGGATACACTATGTTAGTAAGGCACTCCAGGATTACAAAGCTGTTAGTTCCGGGTGGATCGCGGGTTCAAATCCTGGATGGAGGTACTTTCTCTCTCTCTCTCTCTTTTTTTTTTTTTTTTCCCTTTCTTTCTTGTCAACTATAGAGCAAGTATAACTTATCGCTTTTCCCATTCAGGTAATGACGGTGCTTTACCACCCCTGCTCAGCTGTGTATTATTATATTCAGTATTAATTTTTTTAAATATCTAATGTTTAAATCTTTACTGTGGTGTTACTCCCAATAAATGTTTTTTGTTGTGATTTTTTTCCTTGCTACTATGTATTAGAAAATAGATATATTGTTTATGCATTATTGCTTTTTATCACACATACTTTTAAATTCCTGTACCACTAGTGATGTACTAATAGCATCCGTTATGTGTCTGGCTCCCAGAAAATCGACCATTTGTTTAAAAAAATGAAAAGGCTTTTTTTTAAGCTTCAACAAGTTGTAAATTTATCCCCGAGTAAAATGAGCCCTTAAGCATTAACAGGCAATGCTTCTTCGCAACTATACAAAGCAAAAAAAAAAACGTTACCCTCATTCAGTATTCTTAGCCGTACCTTTTACGATAAAAATCAATTTTAATGCAACATTTAAAAAGCTGTATTTTTCTCCGTGTCACGAATATGTGCACTTTTTCCCGGAAATTTTGATTGAGGACAGCCGTTTTGTTCACTAATTGGACGCACACTGAAGGCTTCTGGCCTTTTAGTTCGCCGTTGTTGTCGAGCATATTGCTTTTAGCAGCCAGCAGGTTTATAGATCCAGCAATTCTCCTGGCAGGCCTGGATAACTGTGCCTGCTTTCGTGGGAGTTGTCAAGGTAATTTCCTAAAGATATTGTTGTTGTTTTTCTTCCAAAGTCCGTCCCGACCAGCTAAGAAAGATCAAGTAAGTTTTGAAGAAAATGCAGTCTACTGGTGCTGAAAATTTGCACAAAAGTTAAAAATACTGCTATTTATTCGTAGTAAAATTAAAAAAAAATTTCAGAAAAAAATAGTGGCATTTTAAGTCCTCAACATGTTTCAATAATTGTGTTTCGATTCACCAGCTTTAAGAAAAAATTGACATGTAAGACCTGAGGGTGTCTTGCTTGCTCACCAAATTAGTAAAGTTTCTATAAATAGCAATGCTGTAGTATCCTAATAGACACGTTAATAGGCATTCTCATTGTGTATTCTAGTTATCACACCATCTGGTCCTCCTGAGTTAGTCCCTGTTAATTCTTTGCGTCTGTCGTCTGATGAAGTAACTTCAAACCTCACTCTCACATGCACTGTCAGTGGAGAGGGAAGATTCACTTGGATGTGGTCTGGTCCACAGTCTCCTGCGAGGGAGTGGCTTTCAGACTTCACCAGGACTAGCACTGCAGAATTCACTGGAATCAGAGGACTCAGTGGCGACATGAAATATGGATGTATGGCCACCTATAGTCCAGCTATTGCAGGCACATCAGGTGTGTCTATGGACTTCGACATCGACATCACCTCACAATGTAAGTATTGTGCACAGTGAGTGTGGACTGACATTTAGTATGTTACATTTAACTTCTCATATGTATGAATGAGGCTCTCAGTTCCTACTCTGGACTGAAAGGATTAAGATAAAGTGGGCTGCCATTTTTTTCTGTTCATTTTATGCATCCCTTATTGTTTGAAATAATTAATTATGTTATTTTCATCACGTGAATGCTTCTCTCCAAACACAAATAGTGTTTAGTTCTAAGTAACTACAGTGCTTCAAACAAGAAAATAAGAATTGCATGAGTTATGGCCACTACATTAGTGTAATTTGGAATAACTGGAGTCTGTAGTATTGTTTGCATATTATACAGGGATTATATTTGGTCAAATTCTAAGTCTGCCCAAATATTTTTAATGCCTGATTGTATCCTTTACATCTCTATACGCTATTGTAACTAGTGATGTGCTTGAGCACAAATGGCGGGCGAGCCTGTGCACAAATGAAACACTTCAGAAGAATCTATCAGTCCATTTCTAAAAGTATAAGTACGTAGCCGTTGTGACCATACTTTATCTAACAAATACAGAACTACTTTCTTACCTCAATTTCCTGAGTACTGGTATTTTTTTGTAGTCTCTAATATATATCATTCTGACTATCTGACTTACCAGTAGCTTTTGACAACAAGCACTCACAGCTACTTGTATAAACGGTGGAGTTTTTGAAATTACAGCTGGTAAAGGGTCTGAATACCATAGTAACCTTTTGCCATAACATTTAGCGACTTGAAAACAAGAAGAAGAAGGTTTAAAAGAATTACTGCACAGTGTTGAGTCTAACAGTAAGTTTTTAAGACCTAAGTGTGTCTTGTGGCATTCAGAAACAACCTAATGCTAAGGGGTAAACAATTAAAATTCCTTGAATGATACGGGATCGCTAAACCGAAATATTCTGTTTAGTGGAAGTATGGGTAGGGGTAGAACATGAAGCAAATACAAAAATCCGAGGGTCAAAGTACAAAATCACATACGTATGTCCACACACACACACACATATATACACATACAAATATCCCTGATTTTCAATTGTGTTACCCCTGATAGAGTCTTGCTCGCTCGCCAATAATACGTTTGTGTGTCAGTAACGACGATAATGGTGACCGACAGCCATGTGTGGTCATGAATAATTCATGAACTTAAGGGAAGAGACCCATAGCAACCGTTGGTAAGGCTGTGGGAAGTGTTAAGTGCTATCAACCACGAAAATCTACCACCCTAACCTGGCTCCGCACGCATCTCGCAAACATAACCACCGCTTGATATATTAGCGCGCGTAGCGGGGCAAAAATCTCGAGAGTCCCTAACCTCAGTAGCCTACTCGTGGGTTAGCTTTGACCACGTTGTTGTTACAAAACCAGCTTCAACACCAAACTATAATCATGCCTTCCAGGAAAAGGAAGAGGGCTATTAGTGCAGCACACAGAAATGAGGAAAATGAAATGTGCTTTGAGAAGAAGTAAGAGATAAGTAAATAAATATAATATTAAAAATAGTATATACATTATATATATATATAAATAAAATAATCGTGTATAGACATAAGATTGGAGCAAGTCCCAGCAATAGGTGGGGCTTCCACTGATACTCTTGATGATCCTTCTTTACTGGTCATGATGTCACACCCTCTCTTCGGCAGGAGTCATCATCAGAAGTGATCCCTGATTCACCTTCTCAAGATTTAGTGTCCACTCCTACTGCTCCACCATGTGAATCACACCCTCCAGCATTTTTTAGTCCATCTCAAGTTCTAAATGATCTCACTACCGAGTCACATGATGACCACACTTCTCCTCCTGTCTCTTCTCATCCAGTTGTGAGACCCACTGAAGTTTCCCCAGCTCCGCAGGAAGCAGTTCAAGAGTTAGTTGAGAAGCTTTCAGCTATCGCTCAACAGAATGGTTTGGTGTTTGATGTGTCCAGTCTCTCTTAGTTTGTGAAGAATTCAGCCATACCACTCCAGACTTCTGGACCAGCGTTGGATTGAGCTATGGAGACTTGGAACTGCTCAAATCTGAATGCAAGGACCAAGAAGAATTTGTACGAATTCTGAAGGATAGAGGAATTAACAGCAAACCCCTCCAAAGCTGTCCAAGCACTTCAAATACAGCCAAAGACAATAAGTCCTTTTTTTCCAACCCGGCTCTTTTCAGAGCCACTACCTCATAGAAGGTATCACCTAAAATGTTCGCACACATAATTAGTGGGCTATTTTTTCAAATCCATACACTACTAGCTAATTCGCTTACCTGTGCGTCTGTAAGGCAGACGTGCTAGTATCGCCTGAACTGGGTACTGTATAAATTCACTGCAGGACCCCTCCCAGCTTAGTATCGAAATCTAACAAGCTGGGTGCTTCTTCAACAGCACCGTAGCCGTAGGTGATTCTTCTCACTAAAAAGCAGCTGAAGCGGAGCGCACCTTTGGTGGGCGGGGCGCAAAATGCAACATCCGGGCTGAGGGGGGGTGTTATAGTTTCACGCGCACTTCATTTTGACCCAGCCGCAGTTCGCGGCCGCCTGCAAAGAGGTGAATTTGCGACAAGTATTTTTGAGCTATAAGGGGTCACGGGATGCAGTCTAAACTTGGAACAGTAATTCGGTGACGTAAGGTGAACAGGCCTACGTTTAGATTTTCTTGATAGCGTGCCGGAAGCAAAAGTTGACCTTAGTGGTCGGATATTTAGAAAAGTAAAGTTGCTATAGCTAAAAGCTAAACGTAGGAAGCGGGGACTTAATGGGAGGAAGCCGTAGAGTCTTGAATCGGCAGAAAAGCTTGGACGGTTGCGGAGAAACAACAACAAGAAATGTCCCCAGAAGTAAATCGCTCCTAGCTCAGCTTACAAAAATGCCAATGGTTTGAATTTTGGTGTACAGAGAGACCTTATCACCCTAAATAATTTCAGCATGTTAAAGAATTGCCACCATTGCTTGAAGTTTTTTTTTTTCAGCATCAATTTTTAAGGAAAATGCGTGGGCCGGATGGGTCTCCACCCTTAAACAGTTGTATTAAAGTGCGTCACAGGTAAAGAGTCGTTTCATTCAGTATCTAAAAACTGGTGGAATTGGCGAGAAGGCATAGGTTTCAGAAAGGAAAGGTGTAAGTACGAAAGAGAAGGCAAAAAAAGTGACTAAAAGGCAGGTGGGATCAACAAAGAAAGGTGGCATAGGATTCTAAAGGAAGGTGAAAGTACGACAAAGAAGGCAAATGTTTCACAAAGTTTAAGTCCACAGTCCAGATAGAAGGACAGAGAGACTCAGAAGCAGGAGAGATGACAAAAAAAGGAGAAGAAAGAGCTGAAGGAAGTAAGGGAGGGAGATAAGAAAAGCTGAGATAGTTCAGGAAAAAAGAGCAGGAAAGGAAAACTGATGTAGCCTTAACCAAGTGTCAATAAAAAACTTATGCTACTGCATTCTTACTTTGCAACACATCAAGCGCCACAGTGTGGCATGGTACTTGCTATTATTATTATTATTACAAGCAAGTACCCCACCACATAGTGGTGCTTGATGTTCAAACTTTTTCAAATTTTTTGTTATCCTTTATCACTTGGTTTACTTTCATCAGTTCGCTTGTTTTCTCGCATTTGACCCCTATGTGTATATACACACCACCATTGTTGTCGTCTGATGACTCTTTACCAACCTGGCTAAGCTTTATTCACAGCTGTCGTTACTACTGTCAATAGCGGCCCATTTGACGGCGTATCATTGACCCATTTGACGATGCCTTACCAACCCTTCTCAGCTCGTGAATTATTCATGAATACACACCGACTTTGTTGACTGACACACAAGCATGTTATTGTTGTTGTTGTTGTTGTTATTGGGCAATTCTAATCCAATCAATTCTTTAATAACTAAGAATCCAGCTATGGAATTGTGATAAAATACTAAAAGTTGGTAAGATTACTTTTTTCATCAACTCTAAGTATGCCTGTTCTTCAAAAAAGTGTGTTTTTAGTATTAGTGTAACGTGCATGTCGGAAACACGGGGAAAAACTTGAATTTCCTGCATTCACGTATTTAGTAAATTTCACATTTTCACTACCATCCTGTAGAGGATAGGGCTAAATGCCCTGCACTATAGGACATGTAGCCCTATCCTCTACCAGAAAAGTGGAGAAACATGAAATTTCCCAAATACGTGACTACAGGAAATTCAAGTTTTGCCCTGTGAAAGTCCTAATGTTTCTGTGGTTACCACATGGACTTTATTGTTTACTCTGATAAACTGAAGTTGTCCACACTAAGCCATAGCTAGCGTAATTACACTGTGGGCACACAGAGTCGGAATCACTAGGTGACACGCTGCCACCAGATTCTGTGCTGTTCTTCTCTTGCCCTTGGGCAAGACCCTTTCCCAATTTACTTGGGTAGATTAATAGAAGTTGCAGCACACATTTATGGACACTGAGAGAGCACAAGAATGCCCAACATGAAAGTAACTGAAACTTTTACAGAAGAATGTATGGCACAAATAAATCCAAAACAAAGAAATTGCAGTATGAATAAAACATATCTTTGAATGAGTGAGTGCATAATATCACAAATTTACACAATCAGCATTAAATTACCAATAACATGAATACAGCAACCAGGGCTTCATACAGAGGGGGGGGGGGAGGGGTGGCCCTGGAATTCCCCCGCCCTCCCAAGAAATCTGAATTTTTTATTATAATTATAAATGGTAACTCAGAGCAAAATTCTTTTTTATTATTAAAAAATGTAAACCAAAGCACAATTCCTCTACTTTTTTGGTTGAAAATCTCTAGAACTTCATCAAAGTTTACAGCCGAAGTTCAGGGCCCAATGGACGGGTCTTAATGAGCTTCATATGTAGCTGGAAGATCTTTCAACTCAAGGAAGGATGAGGAGTGTGTTCAAAAGTTTAAATGTTTCTGAAAAAATCCCCGTATACCTCTGAAGTTTAACAGTAGACAAAGCAGCTCATATTAGGATTACCCCCCCTCCCCCTTCCCCCAGAAAAAAATCCTGTATGAAGCCCTGGCAACATAACTACACTTTATATACAAACAACATAGATACGTTCTATTTGCTCTTTGTGCCTACATACACTTTAAATTTTATATTTATAAACAGAGCAAACAATTGTTGTCAGGTGAAATACTGAAGATATATTTTTCAATTAATAGTAGAGACTGTGTTAGCAAATATCTAACTTACGCTGAGGGTTTATACTCTTAGTGCTCTTAGTTAACAGTACTTCATTAGTTTATGTAATAAGGGTTAAAATCATGATTCTAAATGGAATCATAATTTTTAACATTATAATACTGGTATCTCCAACACATTATTATTATTGTTATCACTACTACTATTACAGTTTCCTTAATTACCCCTAATTCTTCCTCTACGGAAGTTCCTATTGGAAGTGATGTGTCCCTGTCGTGTGAATTGTTCGGATATTTACCAAGTTCAAATCCTGAAATCGTATGGACAATAGACAATCAGATGCTCCCTGATAATTCCATCTACAATATAACCACAATGGATGGGAACAGGTTTGTACAAAATGGAGGTCCATTTCCAATACCTAGTATCATCAGTCAGCTTTCTTTCGTAGCCAATTCATCTTTTACTGGACGGGTTTTTACATGTACTTTTATGAATAAATTGCAAGTGTTGATAATTACATCAGGAACATCACTGCCTGCTTCAGGTGAGTTTATAGTTAAATGCATACTGATTAATAATGTACGTTATGTCGAATAAGTATAATTCAATGATGTAATCACTGGCAGTCAATGGTTTTATCTGTTATCTTATTTTAATATGTAAAGAAGTAATGCAAAAAAAACTAACTGCAATATATGATAAAATTTGATGTTCTATTGCAAACATTACAAGTCTGTACTATATTTATTTCTCAATCCTTTATTATGTCTCCCTTTTTTTTTTCTTTTTTTTTTTTTTTTCCTCCCCCAAAAAGAATATTATACTAGTGATGTGCTTGAGCACAAATGGCGAGCGAGCCTAAAGACTATACTATTTTTTTATGAATGATTTTGACTTCTAACACTGAAGCTACTGAAAAATATCGGTCCGTTTTTAAATTTCGCAACAACTACAGGGATTTCCAATGCCCAGTCACCAACTCCTTCTCTGCAACCTGCTTGATTGAATGAAACAACAACAACAAAAACATCCACGGTTTTACACGTTTTCTTTGTGATTTCTTTAGCTAATTTGGTTGTAAACACACAATGTTTTGACACAGGACTGGACATGCACCTACACAGACCTTACCTTAGCGGTATTCTAGTGGACAATGTCTTTTCAAGTAATACTGTTGCGCAACGGCTTATAACCTGACAAAGAGCGCTTGGACTCTACCACCTGACTGCGCTGGGCGTTCCCCTAACTCTAATAGTACCTTTAAGTCCCTGAAGTTTTCAAGTTTTAACTGCACCCGCAAAAGAATTCAAAACGGTAAACAATTCAATTTCTAGGGTGATACGGGTACTGATCGATAAACCAGAGGATTCTGTTTAGTGCAATTTGGGACAGGGTCGACCACATAACTAACACAAAAACGTGAGGGTCAAAGTACAAAATGACATACGTACGTCCAAACATATATACAAATAAATAAATAAATAAATAAACATCCCCGATTTTTGATTGTGTTGCCCCTGTAAGTGTCTCACTCGCTACGCTCGCTCGCCAATAATACATTGATGAAAGATTTATGTATATTCCTTGACTTTTCTTATGTGTTTCCAGATGCTAATACGTCCACATCCCCTGGTGGACCAGTACCTGAACCAACCCGCATCAGTACCGCTTTAGTAACAATTATAGGGGTCATGGGAGGTCTTCTTGTCCTCATTCTCATTATCATCATAGCCATCGTCATCATAGTCATACTCAGGAAGAAACATACACAATACAAACTTAGACTTCCTCCGGCGCACAGGAAGGATTCACTGGACTACCGAGGGGAGCCTGTGTACCAGGACATGCCTCAACCTGCCCCGCCTCCTATACCTGTTAGATTCCCAGGGCAGGATCCAGAACCGGATATGTATGCTTCCATAGACAACAAGCCCAATGGATACTTCGAGATGTCAGAGAGGAACAAGAAAGTCAGCCTTCAGCGCTCAGTGCTGTCCTCTACAGGCTCCAGTGGTCAGGAAAAACTACCTTTTCTGGAAAGAAATCCAATTTATGACTCGTCTGATCAGCTAAATGATGGCCGAGACAGGAGCTTGAGCAAGAGTCCTAAGAGTTGGACTAACAACGACGATTGCCAACTCAACATTTATGCTAGGCCTTGTCATGTGAAGCCTCCACCCATACCTCAACGCCTTCCAACACCGGAGCTCATGGACGAGTCCATTTATAGTGAAGCTGACTTTAGGTCAGCTCTCTTTGCCAGCTCTCAAGCTTCCAGCATGTCTCCTACGTCGGAGTCCAGGGAACTTCCTTGTGTGTCTATATATGACGATCCAGAACCATTGATAAGATCAGAGGGTAACAATTATAGGGGTCATGGGAGGTCTTCTTGTCCTCATTCTCATTATCATCATAGCCATCGTCATCATAGTCATACTCAGGAAGAAACATACACAATACAAACTTAGACTTCCTCCGGCGCACAGGAAGGATTCACTGGACTACCGAGGGGAGCCTGTGTACCAGGACATGCCTCAACCTGCCCCGCCTCCTATACCTGTTAGATTCCCAGGGCAGGATCCAGAACCGGATATGTATGCTTCCATAGACAACAAGCCCAATGGATACTTCGAGATGTCAGTTCAGCGCTCAGTGCTGTCCTCTACAGGCTCCAGTGGTTACCTTTTCTGGAAAGAAATCCAATTTATGACTCGTCTGATCAGCTAAATGATGGCCGAGACAGGAGCTTGAGCAAGAGTCCTAAGAGTTGGACTAACAACGACGATTGCCAACTCAACATTTATGCTAGGCCTTCATGTGAAGCCTCCACCCATACCTCAACGCCTTCCAACACCGGAGCTCATGGACGAGTCCATTTATAGTGAAGCTGACTTTAGGTCAGCTCTCTTTGCCAGCTCTCAAGCTTCCAGCATGTCTCCTACGTCGGAGTCCAGGGAACTTCCTTGTGTGTCTATATATGACGATCCAGAACCATTGATAAGATCAGAGGGCCCTAAGGAGATATTCCCCGGCAATGTGCATGAAGTGAAAGATTTGGGGGTGGGTCAGTTTGGTCAAGTGGTTCTAGTTTGGTTTGAGCATGAAAGACTTGCAAATTGACAACGATGATGATAACAAGAACGTTTCGATCTTTGTGGCAGTGAAAAAGCTCAAGAGTTCCTGACAGTCACGTCAAAGAAGCCTTTGAGAAGGAAATAAAGTTTATGTCCAGACTTCGCAACAAAAACGTGGTTCGACTGTTGGCTATTTGTCCAAGCTCCAACCCTTTTATTGTGATGGAATACATGCCCAATGGAGACCTCAACCAATTCCTACAGAACCGCAAGCTAGCGGCAAAGGGGGAGAATTCTGACATCGAAACTACCCTCAACCGATCAGACTTGGTCCACATCTGCCTCCAGATAGCCAGTGGCATGAAGTACCTGGCAACCTTCAAATTTATTCATAGAGATCTAGCCACAAGGAATTGTCTGGTGGGAGACAACCTGGCCATCAAAATTGCAGACTTTGGCATGAGTAGAAGTCTCTACAGTAGCTACTATTACAGAATAAGTGGCCGTGCTATGCTGCCGATACGCTGGATGGCCAACGAGTGCTTCTACGGCAAGTTTTCCGAGAAGACGGATGTGTGGGCCTTTGCCGTCACCATGTGGGAGGTGTTCGTGTTTGCTCGAGAGCAACCGTACGATGGAATGACAGACCAGGAGGTAATAGATGACGCTATCAAGGGACCAGATCGGAAGCTCCTTCCTCGGCCTGATTGTTGTCCAGTTGAAGTCTATGAAGTGATGAAGAGATGTTGGGTGGATGAGCCAGCTGAACGGACTAAGTTTAACGAAGTTCACTCTCTGTTAGAAGCTATTTATGAATATGGTACTTTTGATGAAGTATAACATTTTTTCCATCTATATCCGATAAACATTAATGTATCATCCTTTTGTGTGATTTTAAAAATTTTGTTTATGTTTTTGTTACCATGCTTTTGTGTTAACTTTTAATCTCTTGCACAATATCAATGTGGAACATGTTTTAAATTATAGGTTTTTCAAGAGCAGGAATGGATCATTAAATGAAGTTTTTGTAGTTTAAATAAGTACGTGTTAATTATCTAATGTGTTACCCACTTTCCCACCTTTTTAGCTACATTTGGGTTTTGCGAATTGCTCAACTGTTTTTTGCAAGCGATTTTGGAGATCAAAATTACAAGATTCATTTTATGTATTACCTTTTCCTTTCCTGCTATTGGCTATATAGTAACTACAAGCCCTATAGTTAGCTGAATGTATGTGATAGCTAATCTGTAACATAGCCATAATAACATAGCCATAATGCAAACTTGTTAGTGAGGGGGGAGAAACTACAAATTTTAATCCAGTTCATTAGAGAGTCTAGAAAGTTGCAAGAATGTTATATCTTGGGGTACGTGTGACTTGACTATATAAGTCCTAACTATGTAGTTATAGCTACGATGAATTATAATCACTTTCATGTGGTGAGGTAAAGCCTTTCTATGTTGTATTGCAACTATAATATGCAGCTTTTGGTTAGTTTGTGTTGTTGCTCTAAGGTGTCATTCATTTAATACTTGTGAGCTGCATGTGTCATTTAGCTGGGTTTGAAACTGATATTACAATGCTTAAGGTTCAGTGCACTGCTTCTGTATACTTTGAAGTAAGACTTGATGCTAGTTATTCTTGCCATATAACTGTTGGATTAGTTCATCTCTAATGGAAATTTATGGTAGTACCTAGGGAAGCTACAAGCAAGTAGCTAGGAAGTATTGAGAACACATGGGAAGAACAAAGAGCTCAACATGAGAGCACAGTGCTGATCACATTTATGAATTACAAGTATATAATCATTGCTTAAAAATCTACAAAAATAATATTTATCTCATATAAATGTATAGACTGAGTAGTAAAAGTGAGAACAGGTGATCAATTAATTTAAAAAGAGTCATGAAGCATTTGCGAATACTCCAAAAGAAAATAATTATTTTAATATAGGTCACAGAAAGTCTGAAATAAATTGATAAAAAATTTAATGTCAAGCGAAAAAGATTACAACTTTCAAGTGCCTTGAAAAGACTGAAGAGTTGAAGTTGAAAATTCTGAGAAATTATAAATTTTGGTGCACTTAATACTTTTGCTAAGCTATTTATATTCTGTCCATATGTCAAACTAGTTTCCTTTGATAGCTGTGTAAGTGAAGGATACTTCTCAATTGGGTAATCTATTACTGTGGTTGAGCTTTGAACACTAACTGGTCCATATGGAGCTTTGAATATAAGAAACACTGGAATAAGTACATATTTATATACTACACTGATCATGTGATCAAAATAACAATCAATAATGTAGTCAAATTTTTGTAACTTGTATAAGTACTCACAAACTTCATAGTAATCATTAGAATAGCTCACAGTCAAATTTTTCTGTATCAAAAACTCCATTAGTTCTAAAAATAGCTTAGTTGCATGTGAATGGTTCCCTGCTAAATAAGTGGCTTTGCATTTCCGCAAAGAAAGACCAATATATTCATGAATATATGATCCATTATGAATGTACTGCAGACCGTGACTGGCCAACTTTACCACTCGATCAAATTCATTCAACTCTAATAGTACTTTACACATGCGATAAATTGCTGCTACATTACTATAATAATCATTGTCGTTACCTAATTCTTCCATTGAATGAACTAATTTTTCATGAACAGCAATAGCCTTTTCCCTTTCTCTGAAATAATCAAGTAATGTTTTATAAAACTTGTAATAAGAAAGATGCAGATATACATTAGATGATGGTTGATTGATCAGATCATCATACCTTTCTAGTAGCATTCTATGAACTAAAAACAACTTAGGGCGATTTTTCAATTTGATGTATGAGAGGTGAAGCTCACCAAGGAAAACTATAGCTTCAAACACATCTACGTCTTCCCTATCCAATGCTTTTTCATAAAATAATACACTGTTTTCGTAATCGTGGATTGAATAATAACTAGTAGCCAGGTGGACATACTTGCATGTTGTGAATGATTCACTAACATTACAATCCAACTTTGTTTTGGCTGCACGTTTCAGCAAACGAGCGTGATACAGCTTCGCTGTTTCCTCATCTATCCGTTCTTTATAATCAAGTACATAAGAATAAAAATGAGAATATTCTTCTGTGGTATCAGGCACATCCTTCACCTCTTCTATGAATGGCATTCTTTTTTCACATTCCACAAGAGCTAATTTTTTATCTTGGATTGAATTAGAAAGTCTTAAAATTAAATTAATGTATATTTTGAAAAAGATGGGATACAGTTCAAAAGTTTGAGATGCCTTCATAGATGTTTCCAAATTGTCAATAATGGAGTTCACTTTTTTAATTAATTCATTATAACTGAACCGGAGGTTCAAGTAACCCGACAAGTAAGTTCGATAAAATGATGAAATTAAAGATACATATTGAGTATGGCTAGAGTAACTTATGCTTTGTAAAGACGCAACAAAATGTAAAATATTGTGCTGCTCTAAATCCAATTTAATAAGAGCTTGTTTTGTATGAGTTGAATACAAGTCCATCCATTCAAGTAATTTATTTGAAAAATAATTTTGAAAGGCAAAAATGAATGCTGTTTGCTCAGACAACTTGGTATAAGAAGCAAAAAAGGTTTCTATGAGCTTGTGATAAATGTATCGACCAGAATTTGTGTCAAGCTCCAATAGAGAGCGTGCTATAAGGTCATTCACTGTGTCTAAGAAATCATCATTTCTGCCGGATTTAGAAAAAATTAGTGATAGTATTTCTAAAGCAGAGTCTTTGTCAAATGATCCTGGAAACAATGATAAATAACGACCAATTCTCTTTGTATTTTCGTCAAGATGGTCATAAGAGAGTGAGATTGTGGCATTTAGTTGCATACTTCTATGCAAACTAGTCGGACTTAAGATTGATATTGGATTTTTCTTCAAGCTATTAATGATATTCAATGGAGTGGGTGGGTTCACACCCACCTTTAGAAGGGCTCCTATAATTTGTACGGCAAGTGGAATTTCTCCAGTCAATTCAGCAATTGCTCTTTTCTCGGTGGCATTTAATAACTGTGGTACTTTGCTCTCTAACAACAGGCAAGCCGCATCTTCATCCAATGGTTCGACCTTGTGGGTCACAAAATTCTGCAGATGCAGTAGCACCATCCTACTTGTCGTTACAATCTTAATTTTGCTGTCAGAGAAGTCTAATAGTTCTTGTATAGCTTCCTGAAAGGCTCCAAGCTGTGCCTGTATGCAGCTGTCACAATTGTCCAGTATCAAAACTGTATTCAGCCACCTAGAATTAGCCCAGTGACGCAACCTCCCAAAAGTAATATTTGCGAGGTGTTGCTCTCGATTCCACATGGACAGAATTTTAGATGCTAAAACTTGTTTTAATTGTTCGTCGGGAAATTCTCCCATATTGATATAATACACTGATTCTCCTCTGGCAAGGACTTCGTTTCCTACATAAATTGCTAGAGCTGATTTTCCAATTCCTGGAGGCCCCACAATGTTGACAATGTTTACTTCTTCGTTTGAAAAGTCTAGCCAGTTTAAAACTTGAGATATATCACTAGTTCTTCCAGTAAAATGTTTCACTGGAGAAGGAAGCGCTGGTGAGAAAGGCTTCCAAATTTGTTTGAATACATTTTTTGTAGCTGAAGAGTTCCATGATAGCGCAACAAAAGCAATGGCCAGGAATATAAGGCTGATTATGTAGGTATAAAGCCTAGCACCAAAATAGGCTACACAACAACAACAACAACAACAACAATAATATATTAGCAACAGTGTAGCTAAATAGTCCAGTGGACACACAGAGGACATTAAAATGTTGCAGCTGTTTATTGCCTATCTGCATCCATTAAACATGCACCCTCCCATTCAACCCTATAGCCCTGCTCCTGAAATAAGAACAGAACAGGTAGAAGCAGGGATTCACTTAGAGAGGGCATAGGGGGCCACTCACTTGAGTCTATTTGCCCCCGATGGTACTCGTTTGGATAAATTAAACTAAATGGTCTGACTCATGAGAAATGAATAGAATTGTTTCGGTTTTATTTTAACATAGGTGCCAACTGTCCTCATCCTAGGGGATATAGCCCCCAAACTTTGCAATGGATATCCACAGGGTATGGCTAGCTGCTGACTCATGGATATTATCTTACATAATGAGACCCTTTGCCAAACACTATGCAAGAAAGGGTCTGGTGACACAGTAGACCTTGTCAGTTTTTTTACCCTCAGAATCTGAAGGGTAAATGTGGTTGGAAGTATCGAATGAATATCATTAACGTGGCCACGGTAAAAACAAAACAAAAAGGTCAGGGTGTGGCCTGTATCCATAAAGTTGGTTTGAAAAAGTTAACTATGATTTCAGGCATCACCTAATAAGAGCTTTTAGGTGTCACATTTTCAGTAATTATGCATAGTAATTGTGGCTAAAACTGTTTCCTCTGATTTAGTAGTATTGCCTGTCATCAGTCACGTCCTATTAGATGCACTTCTGATTACAGCAATGCAGATGTGTTGAGCCAATTACCAATTCATGATCACTGAGTATGACATATCTTCAGAGCTACTACCACTGGTAAATCCCTTCTAGCAATAACTGTAGAGTATATTAAACATCCCAAAATCAGCTGTGACATCTAATTTGAGTCCTTAGCAGAGAAGAGTTGTCTATACAAAAGTAAAGCCATGCGAAGCTATGGTTTTTGTCACAACTTCATGAAGGATACTCTAGAGTCAGGAATTATCAAGAATGAATGTGTGGTGGTGGCCTGGAATCTTGAAAGGCATCGATACATAGCTGGTGACAGCATGACGTGTCTACAGCTCCAAGCTGCTCCACCAGTTGTGCCACTTCATCCAAAATCTTGGCTGGAAGTATGCCGGCAGTTATGACTGAATAATAAGATGTGTATTTTCACAATTTGGCCAAAATTTATCCCATCAGATAACAGATGTGTTTAGCAAGTGTTAATTAAGTTCAAATCTTTCTTCAAACAAAGTGGAATTACTCAAGGTACATCTGCTTCTTACCATCCATCTGCCAATGGATTAGCAGAACAACCAGTAAGAATGATAAAGAGAGTTCTCAAGAAAGTAACACAAGTCTATTGATGCCATGTTGATCAGATATGCACAAGAATTATGGAAGATAATGACTTCGAAATCAGACTCCAAGGGAAATCTTGGCCTCTGCCATTTGTACAGATATGCAAATCTACCAATGGAACTCAATTTACCACCTGATGATACAGCTCCTACCAAGAGAAAGAATATCCTCATAAAGTGAACAAACTATTAATTTGTTATAGATTTGAGCGCAAACCTGATTGATTATTATGTGGATGGATTATTTTAGTTATTATAGTTGTGTGCAGTAATTGTCAGGGTTTGATACAGGATTTTTTGCTAGGGGGGGGGGGAAGTCAAATAGCGACCTTATAGTTGTATTTTTTTTTTGTCCTTGCAATACTAATAAGGTAAGGAAATTAAACTTATTGTATTATATTTATGTATTGATCAATTGATTACCTCTAATAAACAGCTTTGTTCATTGTGAAAGCTGAATAGCTCTGACATTAATTAAGCACAGACTCCTAATAGGTTATCCTTCTAGTTTGAATGGAGTAGGTGTATCATTTTATGGATCACCAGTTCCAGTTTGAAAGTTGCTTTTAGCACTGGTCATTGTGAAGCAGCTGCCTGGTTGGTAAGGGTATATTTGTTGCTTTGGCAGACTGTAGAAGTTGCTAAGTAGTAGCTAATGGATATCAGAAAGTATTTTAGGAAAAAGAGACCTTGTGGCTCCAAAGGAAGTGAATCCGAACCAAAAAAAAGCAAATGTGATAGCTATGAATCGGTGGAACACAAGGAACAGATTCGAGCAGTGCAGCAGAGAGAGAGTGAGGAGGTGAGGGAGAGAGAAGAGGTGAGGAAAGAAGTGCAGCAGAGGGAAGAAGTGCAGCAGAGGGAAGAAGGGCAGCAGAGGAAAGAAGTACAGCAGAGGGAAGGAGTGCAGCAGAGGAAAGAAGTACAGCAGAGGGAAGAAGTGCAGCAGAGGAAAGAAGTACAGCAGAGGGAAGAAGTGCAGCAGAGGGAAGAAGTGCAGCAGAGGGAAGGAGTGCAGCAGAGGGAAGGAGTGCAGCAGAGGGAAGGAGTGCAGCAGAGGGAAGAAGTGCAGCAGAGGGAAGAAGTGCAGCAGAGGGAAGGAGTGCAGCAGAGGGAAGAAGGGCAGCAGAGGGAAGAAGTGCAGCAGAGGGAAGAAGTGCAGCAGAGGGAAGAAGTGCAGCAGAGGGAAGAAGCACAACAAGGAGAACAGTCCACAAGCCGTAATATAAAGATGAACATTGGCGGAGGCAATCCCAAACTAAGCTCCAACCTAAAGCATTCAAAGGCTAGCCTGAAGAAATTGTACAAATCTAGGCTTACCTACAAGAAAAGTTTGGAGGAAAAGTATGTTTTAATAAGTATAGGTGAAAATCATAGAGAGGGGGGGAATTGCAGGGTTCTCCCCCCTCTGTATCAAACCCAGATTGTGGTATATGTTGTTTCCTATAGCTCAGTTATATTTCTGTCATTAGACACTCTGTTATGTAACGAACATTCTAATTTGTTTTAACAAGAAATAAAGTACACTTGTATCAGATTGCTTGTCCAATTTCGTACTTGAATAAACATTATAAAAATAGCTAATTCATGGGTTACAGCACATAATTCGGGCTCTTGTGGCACTAACTTTATAACAACAATGGCTTCACAACACTCTAAAGTGCCTAGTATAGTGGAGTAGCTAAGATTTTAGGAGTTGGTAGGGCACCGAAATAATGCAAGGGCATCCTATCACAGAGTTGTAGTTGCTCAATTTGTTGATGACAAGTCATTCACCTGCATTTCTGAGAGTATGGAATGTAACAATATTAGCTATCCCCACTTCAGTTCTGCACTATTAGCTACATGATTAGATAGCAGTCACATGTTGGTCTTGCTCGCAGTGGTTGTCAACTGACAGCTGTCTGAAGGGAGCGCAGGTAAACCTTCACTGAAGTGTCTGATACAGTAGACAGGCTTCTTTTACTCAAGAGTCATTTCCTTTTCGGCATATAAATGAACATAATAATATTTTTTTCTTTGAACTTGTCATAGTATTGATGAAATTTAATGTGACAAGACGTTTGGCTTCGAGAAGCCTTCATCCAGTTGCGATATGGTACAATTTTGAAAACTAAGTAAACGGTAGTAGTTAAAAATGAATTTGTACACCTTTTCAGCATACTGAAAATGCATATTATGATCTCGTCCAACAACCAACTGGTTGCGCATATAGTGCTTCCAGCTAAAAGAGTGGATTTTTTAGCTTTTTGGTTAAGGTTGCTAATTCTGCTATAATTTCTCAAGTATGTGTAATAGAAAGCTAAAAAATTGTATTATTATACATTAATGTCATATATACAGTGCTTCCAGCTTAAAGAGTGGATTTTTTTAGCTTTTTGGTTAAGGTTGCTAATTCTGCTATAATTTCTCAAGTATGTGTAATAGAAAGCTAAAAATTTGTATTATTATACATTAATGTCATATTAACATACAGACAAAACAATTTTGTGGGTTTGTGGTTATTTTTGTGGTTATAGGTGATGGAACTGACAGTGAATTTGGAAGTGTTTAAGCTGAAAAAAGAGAAATTATTTTTCCTTATCTCTATAACTTGGTATACTGATACTTTAATACCTGAAGTTTCATATGAGCCTGATTTTGTGGGCACAAGAAATTTGAATCTCGAAATATTTTAAATTTTAAGAAAAAAAGTGTTTAAGCCTGGATTTTTGAATTTATTGAGTTATATAAATTGCCTTAAAATTATTATGATAACTTTGGTATATAAAAATTAAGTGAGTTGTGGCTGTATTTCACCAAAAAAATATTACGCACGGTAAGGGTCATCAAATGATGACGTTTAGAGCGGGTTGTGGGCCTTTAGTACACGTAAATGCGACGTCACAAAACAGTGCATGCGTATTTGTGTCATAAAGGCACAAGGGCGCCAGTTTACTGCTAATTGTTGCACGGGTATGGCTGATTTAGCTACGGTTGTATCTCAGGCCCTAGGTATCAAGTTTTACGGCGCTATAACTGTTCCATCAAGGTTAAAGTTGACGCTATAAGGGCTTACTTTTACATGTATGGCGGAATCACTTCTGAATGCCGAGACTTTCAAGCACATTTTTTTTATAGTTTTGTGTAAAAAATATCCAATAAATAATTTGTTACACTCGTCATACAAGGGGATGACATTTCAATCTCACACTTTGGCTCATTAAAACACTTGCGTGTGCTCTTAAAATATTTTCCCATATAGTACGCTGACTCGTATAATAAGTAATATATGCGTGTGCGTGAGTGCCTGGCTAAATGCAACAAATATAAGATATCACAAAAGAACAATCTTACTCTCTTTCTTTTGAATATATCCCAGAGTAATGCAAGCATTCTCTGCAAAAGTAGCCCAGCCATTATCACAAGATATCTCTATCAGGACTCTGAGAGTTGCGTGGTCTCCATTTTTCTTGGCCCACTCTCTCAACATGGCTACCTTTTGCATCGCATTGCTGCCCTTGTAATCTTCTTTAATATTTTCCATTTCTTCTTCAGTAAGGCCAAACACAGAGCCTTTGACCTGCCATTCAGACAACCTTTTAGAGATTTTAGCTAGCTCTTGTTCGGTTAATTTCTTATCTAACTGATCTTCGGGAACACAGCGAAGCAATCTAGACGTCATTTTCAAAGACTGGACACTGTCAAGCCCTCAATCTGGTTGTTTTGTGGTGCGTGCCACACAAGTACATACATACATACATTGTACGTACGTCGTACAAGTCGTTTGAAGCAGAACCCTTTACCTAATCAAATCGCAAGGATCAGGTACGAGGTGTTCGTAAGAAAAAATAACTAGTGGTGCGCTCGAATAGCGCAAATGCATGGCGAGCGAGTAAATATATGAGTATAGGTAAAGGTGATTTGTGAAGGAAATCGCTAAATAATAGCAATTATTAGGCATGAAGAGTTAACAATAACAGAATTACCTGAATAAACTTCGAAAGCAGTGGCAAAGAAGCGCAGCTTGACAATTTGCCATTCAGTCTTTCGCCAAGAAGAGAGTACCTATAAACTTTTTGGTTGAAACAAAGTTGCGTAAGGCAGTGCAACAGGATTCTCCGTGCTCGTTAATTGAAAAATACTGGAACTGTGAACGCTTTACCTAACTTACGTAATTAGAAGCGCGGGCGAAATTTTTTGACGTACGCATACATACCTACATATATATATATATATATCTGAAATCTCAATTGAACACGACTGATAGTCAGCTTCGCTCGCTTCGCTCGCTCGCTGAATTATGGCTTGAAATTGTAGTCTGGCGTAGCGAGACCTTGTACCGAACCGCTACACGGGGAGGTCTGGAACCGCTGCAACACGTCGTAGCTGTAGATTAGGGGAGCTAGGGTGCCCCTAATTTTGATGCAAGTGAATAGACTAAACTAAAAACATGTGATTTGGTATAGTTGACTATCTTTTTGCAGCTATAATTATTGTGCTAACCAGGAAAAGGTAATTTAGAGAGTAAAAAGAAAACAACGCAAGTTGTAGTGGTGATTCCATCTTCGTGCCATTTTTGAATTCTCTAAATATTTTTGTGACCACCTACATCCATGCCAACCTCCCCTTCACCCAAGTCATCACCTGAAATTTACTAAGCTGATGACCCCACCCTTCCTATTTCTTCCCTTGAAGGCTGTCATACACACACATGCCATACAATTTACATATATTATATACAACATATCCATTAAAACTTAATGGAGACACATTTACAAGGTGTAATAAATCCCATGCTGTGTTCCTCCCTCCTCCCTCCCCCCTCCCCCTCCCCTACCTCCAATTAGCAGTAATACTCCTGTATTATCTGTATAAAATATTTAAATATTGCTTTGTTTACCTGTAGTTTGAATTATTACCCCTTCCTTCTTCATGTCTGTAAACGCTTTGAGTAGAATATGTAAAGCTAGCTTTGTCTTACTTATTGAAGACTAGCTATATCTAGAAGAGGTCTTTTCTTTTCTTTTTTTTAACTGAATGTTTACTCATCATTATTTTTAAAAAATTTACTCTTGATTTGTGCTATGAAGTTTGTGAGAATAGGTGTGTATAGCCAGAGTCTAACCTCTTCCAGTCAGTAATATCCTTTTGTTAGCAACCACGCTAATTGCTCACGATTTAATCGTTTTGCTACAGGAAACATTATCCAGTTAATACACCGCAAGCGAGTATAGCTATAAATTGATTGCGGCGCTGCGTTGCGTTGCGAGAAGGCTTTCCTGGTGGAGTTCTATTTTGCTATCTCCCGTTGCAAATTCCTGTGGAGCAACCTGCTTTGGATACCTGCGGGTAAGCATTTGTCAGTATGCTTGGCTATGCTTGGTTTGTAATTTAGGACTTTCTAAATAATTCTTATGTTACATTGGAGTAAAAATTTTAGTTTATTATTATAGGTCCATGGCAGCAATGTTATAATAGAAAGTAGCTAAAAGGGTAAATTAACAATCATTAGAGCTTTCTTTTCAACCCTTTACACTTAGCTAATGCAACTAGGTCAATGGACCTAGGGCTGTAATTTTATCTTGTTTTTTTGTTTTTTTGTTTTTGGAGTTTTTTCTTACCAGAAATCACAACTTTTGCCAAGTTTCTTTTCTCACTCTAGCTATTGTCCAGGAACTTACTTAGCCCACTCGTCATTATTATTATTATTGTAAATGCATATCAAGCTATGAAGTCTACACTAATCTCTTCAGTGCATTACCACCAGTCACTCCAAGTAAGAATGGTACACAGATATACTACTAGCATTAAAATATGCTCTCTTTTTTTTTGTCTCATTTGAGCAGGAATGATCTTTGAGCTATCTCTCAATGTCCACAACTGTAACTTATTGCCTTTTTAAACACCAATCAAGCATATATTTTGGGGTAAAGTGTCAACAATTTAATAGAGACTAAAGTTCTGACAGACAAGATGTGCTAGAGTATCTTAAGTGTGAGAGTAGAACTTGCTAGACACATACATTCTAATTTTTTTATTTAGTTAACATAGTAGTAGTAGTAGTAGTAGTAGCAGTAGTAGTAGTAGTAGTAGTAATAGTAATAATAATAACAACAATAATTATATTATTAACCGATTAACGCCGGAAATTAAATTCGCGATTACGTGCGCGTACTCCTAAATTGTTTACAAGAAATCGTGACCGTCACCTCGAGGCTTGAACCGCCTGAGCTTTTTCTTGTCTGGAGGCAATACGCTTCGAAGTAACCGACGGCGATGTATTAACTGATTGAAGCTAAAGCCTTCCTCTACCCGCGGGCTAAGTTTTGTTTAGTTTCTAAGCGTTTGAAGTGTATGAAGTGCGCACTCATTGGAAACTACAAGCTTCAAGGTAAGTATACCATTGTTAGCATCAGTATTGTAAAAGTTTAGGCTAAGACCTCATGTTTCATAGCTATATATTGTTGTTTTAAATGTTCACCAGCCGCTTGCTTTGAAATAATTCAGCAACTATGGATTTTGGCTGTTTATTTTTTTTTGTGTGAGCCATATACTAGAATAATATAATATTATAACATAACAAGCAATTATATAGACTACTGTGTTTGCAATTCTAGGATTTTTTTCTGATAATACTATGAAGTAGTCTGATTGAACTCCCATGGTGACAAAGCCACACTCCATAATCACCTCTGTACTGTACCATGATGTGTCTGTTGTTACTGTTCTTGACATAGATTGCACTTCCTTCTCTTCATACCTGAGAAACTTTCTCCTAAGAAATCCATTTTATGGGCACCTTCAAGTAGGGGAGAACTGGGAGGAAGAAAGTCTGTATCCTCATGCAATAATAACTTGACCTTTTTGTGGTTAGTGTTGTTCAAAATCTATATAACCCTCTGTGTATGAACAAACGAAGCTAAAATAGCTTGCCTTTTTCAACCTTTACTTCCTCCAGGTCATCAAATTCTTCATTGCTGCCCTCCATGAAGACTTCTTGGCCACGGACCTCTACACCTGAGAAGTCTTCTCCCTTATTCTATCTCTATTTCTTTGAGATCATAAAATTCTTCATCACTGCCCTCTATGAAGACTTCTTGGCTGTCTTTAAATTTTATTGACAAGTTTATATCATATTAATAATTGATAAATATTTTTGTCTATTAGTTATAGCTATTCATATTTTTTTTTTGTAACTTTGATTTTCTTTATACACAAACAGTGCTACAATTTCAATCTACAAATAATAAAAAAATTTCTATGGTAAGGGTCATTAAAACCTTGCCTCCCTTACACTTACCTCACAGGAGAATCGCTACGGCGTTGTGGGAGCTCTTGAAACACTTGCGATTGCTGCTGGTAGCTAATTGAAGCGGGTGCAATGGCGAGTACGCAAAAATGCGTATCCCGGGCTGTGAAGCACCCTCGCGCGGTACGCAAAAACGCGTATTTCGGCGATAATCGGTTAATAACAATAACAGCAACAATAATAATAATAAATATTGTCACTGAATAGTAGAATAATAGACACGTGATTGAGATGGCCTCTAAAATTGAAAAACCAAACATTTATATTTCCCCAACCAAATCAGTAGCCATGATTATCTATACCCAAGACCATGTCCCTGACCAAACTAACAGGAGAACTAAGGTAGGTCTGATACTTTACATAGATAGTCCTAGATATAACGAGTTTCAAAGAAACTACATAAAAAATAATAGAACTGGGTAACAGCATGGCAGGCTGTGGAACTTGTCTTCTTTGTAAAAAATGGTATCCTTTATGGCATGTTATAAAGGGTTATTCTTGTCACTATATGCTTGGCAAACCACTCAAAGTGAATAGTCTTCTCACACATTATTACGTCATAATCATATAAATAAGAATAATAGATTGCTGGCTCAGTGATTTAAATAGTTTCAAGCTTTAGAATAAAAAAAGGAACCCTGAGGCTACCACAAACTCATACTGTGTTCATTATTGAAAAAGTGTCTGAATTCTGTTAATTGGCCAAAGATCCATTATAGAAACTGAAGTCTAAGTTTTTAGATGTATTTGGAGAAGTGTGATTAGCTATGTACTAATTTGTTTGTAGTGATGTGCATTCAGTTTGAATGAACTTTTTTTTTTTTAATAGATGATCTCTTGATCAGCTGAAAAAAAACAAAAATCTACATAGCTTGGCTTATAATTTCAGCATTTTTGAAGAATGTATTTCAAAACATTATTTCTACATTTGGCACTAATACTTTCACTCCAACAGGAAGCAGGTAAATTAATAAAAATTTAATTTCTCTGACTATACACATAATATATTTTTTTAATTAGCAAGTCAAGCTAATGGAGATATTAGACAAGTCAATCATGGGAACTTCAATTCCCTGGAGGTGGTGGAAATCTACTATAACGAAAAATGGACCAGAGTCAAATCACATAGTTTAGTTGTCAATGAAGCATGTAATGTTATCTGTACACAACAAGGATATTGGAAGTGCGAGCAATTTTCAAGTTTTAGGTAAGTTATGAAAGTTAGTACAACACTATGACATGTCATAATATTTCCTTCTGTTTTTTTTCCTCTCTCTCACATCCTTGCTTCCTCCCTCCTTTCCTTCCTCTCTTCATTCCTTCCGTCTACTTCTTCTCTCTTTCTCACTCTTGCACCATATTGATAATTTGGGGACCATGAAAGCTCCAATGGGCTTTGCTGGTGGATTGCTCCCCATATGGCAGAGACCATCTCTTATCACATGTGCTGCAATGTGACCACTCCATTATATACAATACCACAGATGTTGTCTTGCAAGATGTGGCAGTTAAATGTACTACTGGTAAGTTTTGTAACTGATTACAAGCAATGAACTTTAATTTGAAGTAACATGTGACTTTTAATTTTGTACAAGCTAGTTATATTGCTAGCTCTATTTTATTATTATTATTAGAAAAACCCAACTTGGTGCCTATAATGGACAAATTCAGCTATCAGATGGAGACTATAGCTCTTCAGGTTATGTGAAAATATATCTATACCATGGAGAGGCAGGTCCAGTGTGTAACATGAGTGAAGCAGCTGCCAATGCAGCTTGCCGCCAGCTTGGATACACCAATGTTGTTTCATACCAGGAAAAAGATGGGTAAGTGCCGAGTACATGAGAATAAAATAAAACATTGAAAAAATATTTGGCTTGCCCCCAAAAAATTAAAACAAATTAAAAACAGGAAAAGAGTATTGCTTGATTCTAATCCCATAATCATAGCGAAATTAAAGATTAAAAAAACTAGACTCATGACTCACTGAACACACAAGAAATTTGTTTTACTCAACAACTTGCCTTACTTGTTTCTGTACTTTAAAGATTAGCAGGTTAAAGAGTCCTATGCATTTTTATTGTTCAGAATATAAATATGTACATGTATGTCTGTGTGTGTGTGTGTGTGTGTGTGTGTGTGTGTGTGTGTGTGTGTGTGTGTGTGTGTGTGTGTGTGTGTGTGTATGTGTATGTGTGTGTAGCCCACGAGTTTGGGTTGTACAATCCAAATAACTTTCTTACATGAACTATTAGGCATATATAATTACTGATAATTTACTCACAATGCTTTACATAGTTTTGTTTTGTTTGTTACTTTTACCAATTTTTTACTGGCTATGGGGTAAGTGAAGACCATTTAATTATAGTACACAATAGCAATGCATTTGAATATTTCAAGTATATATGGCATACTTGCCAACTGTCCCAAAAGTTCCGGGACAGTCCAGGATTTTTCACTCAGCCACTGTCCCGCAATGGATTTGTATACTTTCTATTGTTTGTCCCGCAAATCTAGGCTCGTTGATGAAGTTCATACTAGTGTATTATGCATGATCGGCAAAGACATTACTCAGCTGATCCTATAACTAGTTGTTGGTAGTGAACTTGCAAACGCTTCACTTCCCCAAAAAACTCAGTTAAAATGTTCACAAATTAAAATGTTCATTTTTCTCTAAAATTTGCTTTTTCAATAAATATACAGATTCAATCAAAAATGAAGTTACCACACATTTTTCAATCATCCACGGTGACCATAACCTATTGTCGCCGGTTCTTCACATTATATTTCTGTATGGTTTCTCCTTCCATTGTTGTCATGAAGTTCATTTGGAACTCAGTAATCATGTTATCGTTTTGGGTGTGGTATGGGGGTGTGGCTTAGTGTCCCTGAACTACTATGTGAAGAATTGGCAACTCTAGTGAATCATGTATGGAGGAGAAGTTTTGCATTATTCTCACTGCAAAATATTTTACAACGAACGTGGGTGATGGCAGTGATTGGGCCACTCGGGCCAAGGCCCAAGGCCCAGACTACTTCTGAGTCCTCAACTTAATGGATAGGTGTGGCAATATCAATATTCTTGCCTTCGTATTTAGTGGGCGTGGCAAATAGATAAATTATGACTGTGTGGTTCGTACAGTTTCTCTGAACTCCCTGGTTTCCGTTACAAATCTGTTAAAGATTCTTTGCCTGAAGGTCCACATCAGCCAGATGTCTCTGCTTGCGACGGTATACTCTCGTGTATCTAACCCCTTTACCTACCGCTGGCATCTAATGTTTGGACATACAAAAAATTATCCACAATCTTTGTCATTTAAATTATTTGTGATAATTATTGTCATCATAGTAAAAGCACTACTTTAAATGGCATTAATAATAAACATAATACCAAACTTAGCTAATATAAGATACAAGTAGCTAAAGGCATAGTATGCATCCACTGACTGCTTCAATACTTCCACTGCCTGGTAATGTTGACCACACCCATGTCCTGGTAATGTTGATCACACCCACTTCCTGGTAATGTTGACCACACCTACTTACTGATCTGACCACTTCAAAACTGCAGAGGCGTTCCTGATGAAACCTTTTCGGTGACTAAGTCCAAGTTACATAATGACCAGGCACTTCAGAAAAAAAAAATTGTTTTTACTAAAATTGTTGTTGCTTCTTATAGATATGTTTATCATTCATCTTATAAAGGTCAGTTGGATGAATTCCTATGCACAGAGTGGAACAGGACCTTTCCCAGCTGTCTCAAGGAATGCTATGAGTATTATCCAATACCTTATGTAGCAACTTGCTATCTGCATACCTTTGTGAATTGCAGTGAGTTACAATCTATGGGTACTTTCATCAATATGTGTGTGTATGTATGTGTGTGTGTATGTGTGTGTATGTGTGTGTATGTGTGTATGTATGTATGTATGTATGTGTGTGTATGTGTGCATGTATGTATGTATGTATGTATGTATATATGTATGTATGCATGTATGTATGTATGTATGTATGCATGTATGCATGTATGCATGTGATTGTGTGTATGTTTATGTGTGTAAGCTTTTCAGGATGGATATGGCCATAATTTTGGTGGCAAAAAGATGTGTGAAATAGGTAAGTATGGCTGCTTCTCTTCTGTTGTTTATTATGTTGTCTATTTTACCATAAATCTCTTGTTCAAGCAATTCTAAAGCAAAAATTAAGAAAAAAATATTGGCTATACGGCATTTGCTATTGAACAGGTAGACAAATAATCCTATCAGGTGGTCCTGTACCATCTGCGACAACAGAACACTCTGTCTATCCTGTTTCCACACTTTCAACCTAAACTAATCGCAATACAAAGCTAGAAACGCAACAATCTGAGAAGAAGCTGCTCATTGTTTACAAAATTCTTAATGAAGACAGTCCGCGTGATAAATTGAGCCGTATCGCGTGACTAAAAGCGGGCGCGTTTTGAGCGGGAAACCTGTGGTTTTTTCTATTCCCATAGACTTTTGTATTGAGTTTTGGAATAGCACTTTCCCTCCAGTTTTGGAGTATACTGTAGATATTTTTAACCGCTTCGGCGCGAGCTTTCTTATGGTGCAAGCCCCGGACGTGTAGCTGCTCCCATTCAAAAGTTATTCGAGTTTTTTTCTGGCCAACTCAACTTGGACATACTATAGTGATGTACTTCAGCACAAATGGCGAGTGAGCTGGTCTAACTGAAATTAAACTTGAATACTAGCCGCTAAAATTTTTTTTAGTTTTTGTTTAGTTTATTGCTTTTCTTTAGCAACACACAACACTTTTATATATACTTGTTCACTGGATATACCAGCACAATACCTACGTTGTATTCTCTTCTTGGCTTGACTATTGGACAAGGATTTTCAAGGGATAAGCAATAAAATTTCCAAGAATGATACGTGTAGGGATCGATAAACGGTTTTAGTTTAAGCAGGTCGCCTTTCCAAAGTACGCTCCATTCAAAGTGCTCTATTGTACCAGGGCTCTAGTAGATATAGCATTGTACATTGTATTCTCTTAGTGACTTGGCTATTGGACTTTGGATTTTCAAGTAAGAACAAAATTAATCTGTTACTTAAGGCGTATAGCTATTACGAATAGCGCATTAACGAAGTTAACTTACTACCACCGCTAAAAAAATAATGAACTCGGCTAACTTTGGAAAACCTAACTGTGAAGGTCTCTCCCATTGTGTGTCCGTAGCTCTTTGCCGGTTTTTGTTTGTTTTCCTAGCATGATTTCGAAGTTTTTGTCCCTAATTTCTTGTGCCTGCGCTAACTTACGTTTTTAAGTAGCCTGCGGGGGTGGACACGCATTGACCTCTTTGAATTTTGCCATACTTATATATAAATATATATAATACTTATAGCACGAGTCAGAGTACAATATGGGAAAATATTTTACGAGCACGCAAAATATTTTCACGAGCCAAAGGCGAGTGAAAATGTGGCGTGAGAGTAAAATATCATTCCCATATTGTACGACGAGTGTGATAAGTGATTTATTGCTTCTTTGAAATTTTTCTCAACCGGTTACAATACAATTTTCATTGATTTTACTCGCTACGCGCGCGCTACAACGAGCGTACAATATAAACCGTACAATATGGGAGAATACAGAACGCTCGCGTGATGCGGAAATATTCAAGTAAAAATATCAAAGCTGCAATAAATATATATATATACCAAAATCTCTATTGAGACTTGTTAGTGAGAGTCTCGCTTCGTTCGCCCAATAAATAAATAGCCCAGGGTAACTGCAGTGGAAAATATTTATTTCTGCAAGTACCATGAATGAATATAGTGCTCTCATATCATGTCTAAACTGACCCAAGACCATTCATTAACTCAAAACTAATGCTTCATAAATAGCACCATTCTTTACAGCCTTTACACGGCTGTTTTCTACCTGGCACTTACCGCTTAATTGTACCGCTATCCGATTTCTGGTATTACCTCATGAATAAATTTATATCTTTGTGGTTTGCTCACCTGTGTAATGCCCAAATTTTATCCTTCATATCTTCATATCTATATTTCTAATTCCATTCTAACCGTAACAGCAGCCTTAGTGACGTTTATTGTCCAAGTTCTATTCCACTGCACACAAAAAAATCCCCTACAAAATGACCACGCACGCGACTGGTAGCCACCCTGTAAGGCTCCTCTGAATTTTACCACGGTTACGGTAAATTCATCATGTATAATTAGCCAGTTTAGTAAATAAAAATTCCAATAAAAACCACACATTTTAAAGCCTTATAATGAACTATTAGCTAATAAAATTAAATTACACTAAATTTGACAGTTTTTTTTTTATAATAGCACATTGTCTCCATGTCTACAGCCAATCTATGTTAATAATTTATTATTTGTTTATTTTTGAAACAGAAAGATTAGCCTGTAGGCTCTGGGAAATGACAGAATAGATTAAAGGTGGAAAACTCCAAGAGGTAGTCCCAGAAACTCTGAAGAGTGTTATCAGGGTCAGTCTGTAGGACTGACTGACTGACTGACTGACTGATGTGAGCTCTGTCTGGGAACTAACCAGTAGTGGAGACAGCACAATTGTCATGAAATAAACTAAGACTATGTACTACCAAGGTAATGCACTATTCACATTTAAAACTCAAATAAAATTTAAAATTAATCAGTCTTACCACACCTTTTAGCCAGGTTAGGATTCCAAACGATGCTGACAGACTTGAGTTCATCATAAAAGAATATCAACTGGAATTAGACCATCATAGAATTCATTGAGACCTTCTACTCAAGAAAGAACACTAATGAAGACAGTAAAGCAGACTCTGAATGAATGAAGCCCAGCTAAAGCTTATAAGAACCCGTGTTTAGAAAAATTGTCACAGCGTGCGATAAAAAATAAGTAGCACCCAGGCTGTCTAAAAAATTCATTTTCTAATGCAGTCACCGTTGTTAGGGCGGTTGCTATAGAATTTGAGAAGGGGAAAAAAAGTTGTGGGCATTGCTAAGTGCCGAGTTTCCTACAGCGGGAAACAGCTGTGTTTAGCTTCCTGAAAATGTACATCCTGTTGGGGGAGGGGCTTTGTGATGACACAGGAAAGGTTTCCTGTCTTGGCTTTTTAGGCTTAGACTATACACATAGGCTAGGACTATGACATTTCAGGCTATGCTTTTTAGGCTTGAACAATGACTTATTAAACTGGGACTATGGATTCTGACAGTGAAGAGTGATTCTGGCAGCCACAGCAAGCAGTCCAGGGAGTTATTTCCAACTGCTTTGGCTGTTCAGAAACCTTGGTTGCTTGTAATGAGGTGTTTGCAGCACCAATGGGAATGATCCAAACAAAGATTTTGAAACCTTATTTCTTCTTCTATTCCTTTATATAATGTCTGATATATCTCAGTGCCTGATACACTCTGTTGCATTATGCATTATTATGCAGTTGCCACAGACACCTCAGATAGCATTGACAACTATAGTCTAGTCTGTAACTATGTGTTAGCCTACCAAGCCTAAGTGAAGCACCTCCATCAGAATCACTGTCTCATCGAGATATGCTGGTTTTTGTCTGTACTGGTTCACATATGAATGGATGAACTTCATGATCGGAATTTCTTATAGATTAAAAAAAGATGACTAAAACTCAAGGTTTCTGAACTGTTGTGGCTGTTAAAATCACTCCTTGCACTGCTATGGCTGTCAGAATCACTCTTTTTGCTGTCAGAATCCATTGTCTCAGCTCATCAAGCCTTAAAAAACATAGTCAAGAATAAAAGACAAAAAAAAACCTTAGTGTTCAAGCCTGAAAAGCATAGTCCCAGTCTAAAATGCCATAGTTTCCTAAAACATCAGAGTTCCAGCCTAAAAAGCCTAGACAGAAAACTTTTCTGCATCATCATGAAACCCCGCCCCCAACAGGAAGTAAATTTTAAGGAAGCTGTAAAGACTGGTGCTATTATGAAGCATCCACTTAGTGAAAAAAAATTTGTGCCATGTTTGTACATGATATGAGAGTACTTACAGAAAAATATTTTCACCACATTACCCTTTAAGTAAATTAAAAAACAGCTAAACAATGAGGGCAAGTCACCCGTTATGATGACGAGTGTAAAATTGGCATATGATTATTTAATTCGATTGTTTCTAAATGCTTACTTATTTGTTTGTTTGTTAATTTGTTTATTTTAATTTGATTTATCTTTATTATTTATTCCAGCTGAACCAATTGAACCGACATTTTACCCACCAGATCCAATCAGTCCCATTCCTGATATAAACCCAGATCTCCCAACACGCCCGGCAGACACACCAAGTGATGATGTCACTATTATTGAAGCCGTATTCGCTGTCTTAGTATCAATTTTTGTTCTAATTGCTGGATTTCTATGTTTGTGTCGTTTTTGCCCTAAGAAAAGCCAGTATGAATCAATGAACTGAATTTCTGTAGTGCTTGTATGTGATAAGTATTCCCTTGTGTATTATCACATGGACAATTTATGTTGCCAATAGTATTGCACTGTATTAATTCCACACAAATATTGCTATATATTAATTGCACATTATAATTATAAATAGCCCATTGGGCACTGTTTCATTGGGGCCATGTAAAGTGACTTAAATAGAGAGAGGAGGAGAGATGGTAGGTAGCACACTATGAGTGTTAGGATGCTTGTCCTAAGCTGTGGCTAGTATGACACTCAATTTCTTCATTCGAAGAACTCAACTTTGATGAGGGATTGCATAGGTCTGGTGGCTAAACAAATTCTTCCTTGGTTATAACTAGGCCTGAGAGATTGGGAATGAGAGATTGGGAATGGGAGATCGGGAATGGGAGATTGGGAATGGGACATCGGGAATGGAGATGTTCAAGATAGGAATTTATAGTTTGGAGTTAAAATACCTCTCACTGATTTATTTGTACACAGGATTCTTCTAGATTAATCACGTACAGTTCAGCAGTATAGGAAGATGTTTAGATGAGGTGAAGGGAGATTTTTAAGGGCATATGTTTTCTAAGTTTAAAGGTGTACATGTGAGAAATAACCTCTTCAAAATTATGTGGGGGAGGCTCCAAGTGGAAGCAGTTTAAAGTTTGGGGGGGGGGGGGGGGGAGTCAACAATTGCTATCAACAACTACAGAAACAGTAGGTTATTAAGTTTAAAGAATAGAAACACTAGGCCCCCACCTTTCGCCACCCTTGAAAGGAGGACAGTCATGACAGATAGTGTGCTGGTGAAACATACGAAGCAAAACAACAGTGGGGTTGGTCATGTTTAATGGCCACTTGATGCAATGAGAATGAGATAGCAATAAGTTGAGGCAGCTGCATATGAAGAAATTCACTTAAACAGTCAACTTTAGGTTACGCGCCTCGGTTTCCGGTGGCAGGGCATCCTTAATATAATTGTATACTCCCCTGAGTTTCAATTAGTGTGTATTGAAATTTATTAATATAATTAATTTGAATGGGAGGGTTCTGCAGAATCCACTGAACCCCCCCCCCCCCCCCCCCCCCCCCCACTCGCCCAACCTACCTATGCCCTTGTACGAGCACTATGAAGCTATAATATTAAGTGGATTTCTCATATGCAGCTGCCTCAACTTATTGCTATCTCATTGCATCAAGTGGCCATTAAACATGACCAACCCCACTGTTGTTGTATTGCTTCGTATGATTCACCAGCACACTATCTGTCATGACTGTCCTTTCAAGGGTGGCGAAAGGTGGGGGACAAGGAGGGGAGAGTCCCTGACTTATAGACAAATGATAAAAAATACATTTAAAAAGCTAGCCTCCTAATGTTGGCGAGTGACAACACGGGTAGCTAACCTATGTTATTACTTATACAAATGACTGACATTTTCTCTATAGTTGAAAAATTCAATTGTGCATACAGAGATAGAAAAATGTATAAACACCACAAGAGTTTGTAAACTAGGCCTTTCAGGTATGCAAGGGGAGAGGAAAGTGAAAGAAAACAAGTAATTAAAAATACACAACTCTGCCACTTGTAAAGCTTCTCCACTATAACCTTGTAGTTATTAGGAAGATGTTTTACGAGTGGCATATTATAAGAAGTACCAGATAGCTACTTTGTTTATTTAGAGTCTTCATCAAAGAATTCCTCATTTGACTAATTGCCATCTATATCTATAAGATAATTTTCTTGAAGCCAATAGTAGCAGGCAATGGAACACTCAGCCACACATCTCGGGAATGTGAAAGAATGTGAAAGAAAACAAGTAGGAGTAAAATATGCAAACTTTTGCTGCTTATAAAAATTCCTCGTCCATCACAACTAAATATTCATTCAGTAATATTTTGTCTGTATCGTGCAACAATGAGAAGGAACCTATACAGCCTTCCTTCCTTAGAGTCCTCAGCAAGGATCCCTCTAATATCTCGCTCTTCTTATGGTTGCTTCAAGTTCAAGATTCTGTTCTCAAAGCCAATAGCACTGCTACTTTTTTGGCAATTTTGTGCTAGTTTGACTTTCAATACGTTCACAAGCCCTTTAGTTTATATTAAAAATTCATCGGTCGGCTTACTTGTCGGTATAACGTTAGTTACTGGAATAGTGTTCCTGTTGTCACCTGTAATTGGCTTCATTGCAGATATTAAGTTGGGACAGTTTAAGGTTCTTCTATACAGTACTTATGCTATGTTATTCTCTGCTCTTCTGCTAGCACTGGGATCTGGTTTGACCTTTACAATACGTAGCTACAATTCCTGGTATTATACAGTTGTGTATGGTCTGTCGCTTCCAGGGGAGTTAATCGTGTGTGGAGGTTATGTGGCTTTTCAGGCTAACATTTTGCATTTTTCCACCTCTCAGCTGCGAGACGCTCCTACAGACTGTTCAGTGCTCTACTTGCATGCTTCATTCTGGTCTGCCAGTGCCAGCAGTATTGTAGCACTACTGGTCAACATTCCTGGCCATCAGTTTGATGTATATCCTCCTGATGGAGAAGTGAAATTTGATGCATTGCAGTCATCAATTGCAATCTGTATTTTTGGATCCTCTGTTCTTGGTTTGTTGGTAGTCATATGTATTCTGCATAGAAAGGAGGGTTGGTTTCTCACTGACATGATTAAATCCAATCCTTACAGACTTATTTTTAAAGTACTGAAGTTTGCGTGGTATCATGACAAGCCTATCAGACGCAGTGCGTTTACTTACTGGGAGGAGGAAAAGTATACTAGACTTGACTGCGGAAAAAGCAAATATGGAGGACCCTTTACCACCTCTCAAGTTGAAGATGTGAAAGTCATGATTCAAATATTGAAAATATTGTTGTCCACTGGTCCAATCTTTCTCCTACAAATGGCTGTTATGTCTTCGCTTTTAACCAGAATCCACGACCGTAACTATCGAGGTACTTTAGAGCAAATAAAAGTGTGGATAATAGAGTATGGTATGCTGTCTCCTTTCTTGGCACTTCTTTTGATTCCCATTTACTTGTGTTTACTCCGACCTTTCTTTAGTCGATACATACCCAACATGTTCCAAAGAATTGGCTTGGCTGTATTCCTAAGTTTGGTTTCACTCATCCTGTACTTATTATGGGATATCTTTAGCTACTTCAAGAACGATAATCCTCAGCTGCCTTGTAACAAGGATAACTCCACTTATCTCCTCAATCACAGATATTTCTCAATTCCCAGTACATATACTTTTGTAATTCATCACATACTGAATGTATTGTGTGAGCTGCTGCTTTATATATCCGTGTGGGAATTTATATGCTGTCAAACTCCTCAAGATATGAAGGGAATGATATTTGGCCTTCTCTATGCCATTAAGGGGTTCTACCAGTTTTTAGGAGCTGCTCTTGTACTTCCATTTTTTGCACCCTGGTCTTCACAAATTCTTAGCTGCCACTCTGCGTATTACTTGCTGCATTTGGCAGTTGGTTGTGTTTCTTTAATTGGATATATCCGTGCAGTAAAGACATACAAATACAGGAAGAGAGATGAATTCTGTGATATTTATCAACAAATTTGGATCTCTTATTCCAGGAGTATTATAAATTCATAATACAGCTACACCTCCTTTCATAACTTTCAAGCAGTGACTGGTTATGCTACTTCAGTTTATACATTTTTATTTATTGCATCCAGTTAGTTATTTCAAATAGTTTTTATAATAGTCACTTGTAGAATTATATTATTTTATGTGATAGGAATTAGCTATTGTGAAGATATGGTACATAAGTTCACTCCAGCTGCATTGTAAGCTGTAAATTTGCAATGCTATACAGATTAAAATTCTGCGATAGAGCAGAAAAGTTGCTTTTAATCAGATGTTATGAAACAGTCCCATTTCAATCACACTGACATATAGCTACCTCGTATAACTGCTGCACCTCACAGAGCATTCATTGAATGTTTAAATTACTTTCAATGGAGTCTGAGTATAATCAAAGCTTTGATTATTAGTGCAAAGTGCCATCATTTGTACGAGGTTAGTTTACAGTAATATATGTCTGTAACCACCACATCTTGCCACAAGGACTGAACAATAAAACTTTTGTATAACTTATAAATTGCATAAAAGTATTCTTTTAAAATCTAATTTCTGTAGGACTATAACTAAAACTAAAATTTAAATATACAACCAAAACAAAATTAGTCTATACCTAGTCAAACAAATATCATTCAGGAAAATACACTTACTTCTACTAAAATACCAAATAACTTTGCCTACACTTCAGCCATTTGTTTATCCATTCATTTAGATTATATTTATTACTAAAAATTGCAAATAAAAATATTAGTGATCATTATTTTTTCCCCTGAACTACTGATCCACGCCTCATGGTTTGCCTGGAGGAGCTTCGAGATACTTGCTTTGGAGACTTCTTTTGCTGCTGATACTGATTTAATGTTTGCTTAGCTTCCTTTAATTCTGCCTCCAGTGATTCTATCTTAGCTTTAGCCAGTTTCAGTTCTTCTTCTTTTTGTGCCAACTCTTCCTGCACAGTATTGGTCTTGTCTTCTTGCACACTGTGAGCAAAAATAAATAAATTAGATTAATTAATTAAATAACAATTAAATAAACAAACAAAACAAAACAAACAAATGAGTAAATAAATAAGTACATAAGTTAGTATAAATAAATAATAAATAAGTAAATAATCAATCTATCAATCAATCAATTAATAATAAACAAAAATTATGAATTAATTATTAATTATTAGATTTAAACTTATTGATTAATTAAATTTAATTTTCCTAGCCATCGTGAAGCCATGAATAAAAGTGCAACAACCACTTTATTGTGAACCTTAGTATGGAAAAATTAACTTAAATTTTAGCCAGGCACATTTTACAGGCCTATTTTAAGTAACTATTGAAAAATGTTTGCATTATGTGCTAAATGTCTATCTTCAACAAAAACCCAACCTGAGCAAAGATTTCGTCTCATCCAATGATATTAGAAGTTTTTCAGCATCTTCAGGTGAGGCTCCTCTACCCTCTGGCATTTCTAAAAGAATGAGATTTAAACATTTGAAATGTTGCAATTATAGATATTGAGACGAACCTTTCTCCGTTGAAAGTCCGAGTTGTGAGCTTGTAGCCTGAGGAACAGATTCTCCCTACAGTGTGAATTATATTCATATTTTTAGGAACTAGTAACTTGCTTATGTAGTAAGATTACTACCACAACCCAAGTAGGCACAACACAAATGCTCCAAAATGCCTAAATGTGATTGGTCAAAATTGAGGTGCAGAGCCCCACACATAGCTCAACCCAGTTGATTATACAAAAAAAATCCACTTCCATTGTTGTCTGCTAAATAATATTTTATCATCATCATGTAAATATTTTTCTAGGATACCTCTTCAATGACTTTGTGGACAGATTTGAGGTGAATATTCTGATCCTCTCCTATTATATTTATTTCACTGGCTTCTCTCTTGTCATCTTTAGGTTTCTTTGGTTCGCTGGGATCATCTTTTTCACTTGCTTTTAAAGCTACATCAGCAGTACCATCCTGAGACTTCTACAATGATGGATGGAAAAAGAAAAGAAAGTAATTGGTGAGCAAAGCAAGTGAAACAGTATAAGGAGTGAATAATTGAAAATATAGCTTTTAGGTTAGCCCTCAGGTATTTTGTGTACAACAGCAATATCAAATTCTATTCAAAGGTTAGACTCTAAACTAAGCTTTCTTTTTTTTTTTTTTTTTTTTTTTTTTTTTTTGTAAAAATGCTCATTTATTTCAATTCCCAAAAAAATGAATCAAGTAGTCTGTTGTTTTTCATAGGAAGGGGAGTGGGTCCAGGTGCTCTTGTAACCCCCTCCCCATGGCGAAACATCTTCTTACACTACTGATTGAATTTTCTTTTGGAGATTTAATTAAAAAACTCGGCTGTTTTTTTAGTAGGTTGAGCGCTTGTTGTCAAGAACTACTGATAACTTAGATATATACCACAGAAGCTACCATTACTCATGTAAGTAAGTAATTATGTATTTGTTGTTGAAAATTAATGGTCAACAGGTATGTACTCATACTTTATTAGCATTTTTTGTAGCCGAGTGTGTGCTGTCAAGAGTTACTGGTAATTCAGATAGTCATTTGATACTGTTACTTGGGAAAACTGAGATAGGAAAGTAATTTTGTATTTGTTTGGTAAAATTAATGACCAACTGCTATATACTGTGTTTTAGAAATAGTGTCATCCTGAACTACAAATATACAAGGAAAAGCATTAACTTCAGGTAAATTAAATCATACAACAATACTAATTAGGCAGGTTTGCTCGTTAGTTATGCTTGAGAACAGCACCTAGTATTATTTTTAAAATATAGAGTTCAATAACTTTCTGATTTAATGAGCTGATAATTTTAATACCTTAGCCTTTTCATCATTTTGAAACTTGAAATAATCCACATTATCCTCTTCTGATACTCTTTGAAGCAAAAGCTTTGAATAAGACACCCACTCACTCTTTTCTTCGTCCAACCGAGCAAGATCCTGCACATCTTCATCTGGATTCGGATAACCCTCTTCAGCTCGCTTATTAGCCAATTCTTGGACCAAAACACCACAGCATCTAAAAAATAAGTTTTTTCTTAGCATTGTTACTGTAATATTATATAGTTACAAATAAAGTAATTTGTCATAAAAGTTTAGCATACTTGGTCATCCTTTGGGTAAAACTGGTGATTTTATCAGCCAAAGGACTATAATTTTCCCTCAATGTAGCTATAGATTCCAAGTCCGTATGATAAGCATATTCCACTGGAGGCAATTCACTTTTTTTGTCTTCCTGTTCCTGTTCCTGCCCTTGGTCCTGTTCTTGCTCTTTGCTATCCTCTTTTACTTGTTCTTTCTTTTCTTTTTCCAATTCCTCTTGTAACTCATCATTAATGCTTTGAGCTTTAGTTTTAGTAATAACAAGCAACAATCGAATCATCCATTCTACTATGTCATTATGCAGTTCTGAAACCTATACAAAAAATTTTACATACAGTCATCCCAACTTGATTTCTTCAATGCCAAATTTCATTTATAAAATTGGGGGAGTTAACTATCAATCTTTTAACACTAATTAAGGAGAATCATTGCTGTAAAGCTCATTGCATGTGGTTGAGCACATGTATAGTAGTTATAATGTCAAAGAGTTCCAAGAATAAAGTAGCAAGTTTTATGAAAGCCTTTTTATCAAAAATATTTATCATAGCATTAAAAACTATTTGGCAAATCTTAAACCTGTTGCTTTATTATTTTCTTGTTTGTTTATCTTTAAAAAGGCTCAACATCCTTGTGTATTGGACCTAATCATTATATTAGATAAGGATATATACCGGTAAGTGATTGCCTGTTATGAGATCGGAAGTTTTTAAGTTGATCCTACATACCAGTAATGAAATTTCTTACCTCATCAGTTAGACTAGAATCTAGTCCATCTAGAGAAAAAGAGAGATCATGGTACCATGACTCTAACTCTGAGATAAGTTCCTCCAATGTCATGCTTACATAGTCCTTCTCTTCCTCCTCCTCCTCTTCTTCTTCTTCCTCAACATTACTGTTTCCTTTATCCTTTTCATTTGCTCCTTCTTTATGTTTTTCATCTTTTAACTTGCTTTTTTCATGTGAAATTTCTTCTACCTTGAGTGTGCTCTCCCCTGTCTCAGGATCTTTTGACTTCTTGATCTTTTTACCAGTCTTAGAAAAATGCGGGGATCTGGGAGAAGTGGAACCCACTGAAGAATGAATTTTTGGTAAATATCCTTTCTTCTCGGCAGGTTGGGCTGAACTGAATCTACCTATGGATCCAACTCGTCCAATGCAATTGGTGATATCGTCCAACTTTTCCTCCCAGTCATAAAATATCTTTCCGAGCCTATTTGAAATTTTTTTTTAATTAGGCAAGATACCATCAGATTGTCACAAATTATGTGCTACGAGATTTCAGAACAAAACTTACTTTATCCATTCAGATTCAGATAATATTTTAGAATCAGTGTCAGTATCAGACAGGAGCATGCTTAGTTTAGAATCCCAAGTTTCCAGAGGAGTTATAAGATACACGAATCCAGTTGCTATGCCTATAAAGAGTGGTAAAAATTTACAGTTGTACAATGGCTTACAACAACTCACCATTTTCTCCTCCAACTCTAGACATGAACTCCATGAGTCTTGCATCCAAACCTTGTAAGATACCTTGCATTATTTTGCTCTGCTTTTTCATCAGTTTGGTTGCTTCAATTGCCTGTGCATCAAAAATGTCTTTACTATTTTGAGAATGCTCGTGGCGGGTGAATATTTGATAACATATTTCGCTTAATTTCTCCAATAAGTTCATAAGGTACTTGACATCATCTTGTTTTGCCACCAGGATGTCCCCAGAAAACTGCTCCGATTCTGAGCCTATGATATCTTGCCATACTTTCATTTCGTTTGAGAGGATTTTGATTGTTGTCAAAGTTGGGAGAGTGAGTGAGCCATCGCTACTTCTGTGGGAGAAGGAAAAAAAATCAATTAAAGTGCTTATCATGAAAAAAGCAACAAATTATACTAATTGCCCCAATGCATTTTATATTACTTTCATTTTTTAATATTTCTTTAATCTGAACTACAATTAAAGTCCCAATTTGCAATATTTTATTTGCTATGCATTTTTTCTGTGTATGTAAATAAATTTCCCACAACAAATAGTTTTACTCAGTTCAACAAGCTGAATTTTCAGTTAACAGGGAGTGCAACTTACAAACTATCATTTGATATTTTGATCCATTTAGACAATCCATCATTTACTCGTTGAAGCTGAACAAATACAGACAGCATAATGAAAGCGGATTCACTAGAATTGCAGTCTCTCTTACTCTTTCTCTCATCTTTCCTTCTGCTCCTTCAATTTTCTGTGTAAGATCTTTCATTTTTTCTTGCCATTCCTCTACAAGAGCCTGCACTTCAGAAACCTAAAAAGAAGATCCACGTGGCATATAAATACATATGTATAGTATGTAATATGTATGTAGCATATAAATACATATGTATAGTATGTAATATGTATGTAGCATATAAATACATATGTATAGTATGTAATATGTATGTAGCATATAAATACATAAGTATAGTATGTAATATGTATGTATTTTAATGATGTAATTGTATCTAAATATAAATAGTTTTTCATATGAACATACTCTAAAGTAGAGAAATTTAAATTATTAAAAAGAACAAATGACGAGCAAGCTAGCCTAGCTTTAAAATGATAGCTAACTATGAGTTACGGTCCTTTTCATAAATTATATAGTTGTTGAAATTGAAATGTTCTAACTTGACCTACCCATATATGACAATGAACAGAAATAGTGCTGTCGGGTCTGCTATGCTTTTATCAGTGAACAAAAGTTTGGCGTTTAGGTCTGCTCCAAGAGACTAGCTTGCTTTTCAAGGCAACAACTCACTAATGAATGGTCGACAGGACCATCATTTTGTTATTTTATTGACACTTTACCAACTTACATAATTAGTGGCACGGGCGAATAAAGAGGTCGCACATACCATATAAATAAAATAATAAATATAAAATAATAAATAAATAAACACCACGGAATCTCGATTGTGTAACCCCTGTAAATGTCTCGCTCACTTCACTCGCTCGCCAATCATGTGATTCAAATTATAAGTCTACCACATGTATTACTACCATATCCTTTCCAACTCCAGTTTGCTAACCTGTTTTGTATCCTTACTGCCCAGCATGATAGCAAAGTGCTTGCTCAGCTTGCACCAGTTTTTTTCACACAGCTGCAGTTTTTGTAAACTGCGCAGATTTAGCTCCTGGACGATTCTCTTGGAGAGGCCATATGCTGCATCTTGCCACATATCCCTCTCAGATATGAGGTCTTGTACCTGATCTTCCAATCTGTATCGCTGAAGCTCATATAGACCGTGGTATTCATGTAATAACCTATGATATTTAATTAAATGGTCAATGTTATTTCAATCAGTTACCATTTTGAAATCCTCCCACATTAGCTAATTGGATACAATGGACATGGGCACACTGAGGATAAGCTAGAGAAGTCAACACTATTGTGTGATAATAAAAACAATTGAAAAGAAAACTTTAAAATTAGCCTCCATCATAATTGCCAAAAGTGTAACTGAAACATGCATTGTTGGAATTTCTGCACTAACTAGTTACCCTAATGTTCATTAATCCAGTGTATCTGAAGAATGTTAAAAAAAAACAACAACCAGCAACAGAGTTCAAAATTTTATAGACATAATTATTAGTTGTATTTGGTAGAATGTGCAATAAAAGTAGACTATATCACATTGACGTTAAAACTTTGCACATAGTTAGCTATTCTTACATTTAGTGATCCCTTATTCTATATTCAATCATTTATGGCTAGGCTAGGGTTGGGACTAGGGGTAAGCTTAAAGCTAAGGCTTGGGCTAGAGCAGGGTAGAGCTAATGAGGATAGGATTTACATGCAAACGTCACAATGAAACATTAATTAAGACTTGCAGTTGCCTGACCTGCAAATGCTAGTGGTAAAACTTACTCTGCATTTTTTTCCGATGACATAATTGCAGCAGTCAGCTAGAGTGAATAAAAAATTTGTTACAATCAATTTTTTATTGTTGAAAAAATATCTATTACAGGAACATTAATGAGCAACATGTTCACAATTCTTCAACCTTCTTTTACTCATTAAATGTATTATCTCTCTTTAATAGGCTTTTTTAAAGAAAAAACAGAGTTTAAAAAAGTTGAGCCCAGGACCCAGTGCTCTGCCACTGAGCTATGATAACCAACAGTCTCGCTCTCAACAGACTAATGGAAACTTTCTTTTTTCAAAGATTCATTCTATCCATGAAATTTTTTACTCTGCTAAAAGAAGCCTGTGAAAGAGAGAGAGAGAGAATATATCTCATGATTAAAAGAAGGCTGAGAAAGAAATTGTGAAGTGATAAATTAGCAGAGTAAAAAAATTCCACGGATACAAAAAAAATTTGAAAAAAAAGAAAATTTCCATTGTTCTGTTGTGAACGAGACTTAGCATAGAAGTACCCCATAACAGTATAAATACAGAATTGAAGTGTTTGTTTGCTGGCTGGTTGTCGTAGCTCAGTGGCAGAGTGCTTGTGCATTAAGCAAGCGGTCCTGGGTTCGATTCCTGGTGACAGCCAAACATTTTTAAATTCTGTTTAGCCACATGTCGCAAGTAGTTTTTAACCATCACAAAACTCTATCTATATGATTAACAGTCAGACAACAAATCAACAAAATGAGCTTTCCGGATACTTAAAATGAGATTTCAATGTTATTGCAGCTGTGGTTGATGTCCTTACTCTTCACATGGAAAGTTGAGTATTGTGGCTGCTAAAACACATTGGAGAACTGTGAAGTGAAAATTAACGGGAAACTTTTAACGAGATATTCAAACTTTTAAAGTTGATGAATTAATAATAGTAACTGTATGAATTGAATAGCATACTTGAAGATCAGGGCATTTTGGGCATTTTTTATTTATTTATGGCACCCCTTGGTTTCACACTCCCTGGATAAACAAGGCTTGATGGTATAAAACCAATACTGCATATGTGTGCATTAATGTAACTTTCTCTATTTATGTGACCACCTATGGGAAAATCGGGCACAACGCGGCATGCGTAGACGTCGCAAAAAGATCGATTTAGTTCTTAAAATTGTATTAAATAAGCCTAACGAAGGGAACGGTTAGGTGATATATAGCGGGAATGGCTAAAGCTACGACGATAAAACTTGGAGAGCTTAATATATCTGGATGCTGAGGAGTGTGTAAGTGCAAAAAAAGTATTTTTCGTGTCGGGCGCGTTGTGCCCGATTTTCCTGTAGATGGTCACATATAACCTTACAAGCATGACCTTCCATCCCCTCTCTCTCTCTTTAGAAAAACAAACGAGCACTATTGTTGCTTGGATTACATTCTTTTTTTTTTTTCATTGCACACCTATCCTTACAAAAAAAACAACAAAGCAAGTAAATAAGGCAGAATGAATTATATAGTTATATGAATTACATGTGGTGGAAGTGGGAGGAGACAGAGAGCTGCCACCAGAGGGTCAGGCAGAGCAACACTACACTTGTTATCAGGCCCCTTAGCTGCCAGCTGCTGCCAGCTGCTGCCCTTCAAAGCAGTACAGATGGTTTGCCTTAGGCTAAGTGTAATGTAAGGCTCATCAAGATTGACACTGAGGAATGACACATGCTCAACCTGTCATATAGAGAACCAGCTGGGCATGCCCGGGTGATGGGACCAAAAATAAAATAGAAAATAAGGCATGAAATAATAATAGAATGAGGGTCAGGTGAACTGTAAATGGAAATGGAATAATTATAATATTAATAATATTATAATGATACATGCTAGAGTTTATGGTTCTAAGGGAAGTGTCTGAAGGGGTGTGACTAATAATGTGGGAGGAGTGGTCACTACACCACATTACAATCTAGTCTCGCAAGCTGGACCCTTTACCTAACCGCTACGCAGGAAGAGGGTCTGGACAACTTCCTTTACTCGATTCGTTCCATTCCTCCAGATTCTGGAGGAACATACTTTATGTGTATAACTTATGAGGGTGGGTGTGGTTTACATATAAGAAGGGCGTGGTCCAATTTTTGCGCTGCGAATTCGCTTAATATCCAAGGGTGTATCCAAGTGAGTCAGAAGCTCTAACAATGATTGCATCTAGATGGATAGCCATGCTACACTTAGTTGGCTTCCTCCAAACCGTTGGTCGCTTTAAAAGTACTGAGTTAACAAACTTTTAAATTTAGTGCGCACTACTAATTAGATGATTGTGTAAGTGTTTATTGCGTTATATGATGGCATGATTACATTCCATTGGAACGAATCGAGTAAAGGCAGTTGTCCAGACCCGCTTTCCCTGCGTAGTGGTTAGGTAAAGGGTCTGGCTCGCGAGACTAATTACAATCTACATATTCTGTAATGAGCCCCCTTAGAAAATAAATTTTAGCCTCAGTAAGAGCCAACAGTCTAGCAATGACCTTGGATAATCTGGAATGTCCAGCCACCATATACTATACAGACTAACATAAGGCTAAATATTGTTGAACAGACAATCAAATAATTCTAATTTTAGCTCATCTATTGATAAACTCACATTTTCCTCAGCTCTCCTAGACTCTTGAGTCACATGCTCATCGTGCTCCTTCACGAAGTTCAACTCACTGGAATAATTCAGAAAAATTAAAGCACACTAAATGGAAATTTTTACTTCACAATGTGTGAAAGTTGTAACAGAAGGACAGTAAATGTATTCACCGAGTGTTTGAATAGAACAAAATGGTGTGCTGTTAAAGTGAATGACACTACATCCATTTAGCTCATACATAATTGAGATGTCTATAATTTCCCAGATAAGAAAGAATCTTTGAATTCTAAAAGTATTTTTCAGAAGTGATGAAGCAGAATGATAGTCGTATTTTAGTGACACCAGATTCTTTTAGGAGGCAGCACACGTTGGGGCAGTTGGCAAAGTAAGCAAAAAAATTACTACAAGGACTTGGATTTCAAGGTTAGTCAGCTTTGCTATCGACCCTTTCACCTGCTGAATTGCTTAAATTTCTTTTAACTGTACATAAAATGACTATAAAGGGAGGGGGGGGGGGGGGGGGGGGGGACTAGCACACACAAATATACTATTGGCTCCAATGCTATTGCTTACTAAATAAATGTTTATTACCTTGTTAGCTTTGAAATTTTGGACTTGAATTTTTTAAGTTCATTATTTAGTTTCTTGTCAAGAGCCTTCTGAGCCATCATGTCATTGTATAAACTTCAGCAAAAAAAATAAAAATAAAATAATGGCTTAGTTGCTGCAAAAAAATACAATATTCTTTTTTACCTTTTTATCTGTCTTGGAATCCTGTCTATAAGTTGTGCATACTTGCTTCTCAGTTGGGCTAATAGCTCTCCTCTCTCTACACACTGGATACTGACTTGACGTATGAGCTCATGAAAGATAACGTTATAAATTGTTTGTTCCTTATGGACCAAATCAAGTAGCTTGTGCATCTAACAACCATAACAAATAACAGCCATCTTTATTATTGTTGCCAAGGTTATTACACATTGGAATACCTGAGTAGGTCCTTTGAGAGCTTCATCAGTTATTTCAGCAGGAATTCCTGCTTGCTCAAGCATTTTGTCTAAAGTATGCTTTAAAAAATAAAAAAAAGCAAGCCATTATCATTTACTATTCAACAGATAATTTTTTGCGTCTGTAACATACCTGTAGTGCAATAGCTTCAAATCTACTGGTGGGCTTTAGGGAGGGAAAGAGGGTCAAATGTTCCTGATGGTTTTGTGGAGACACTTTATATTTCCTACAGTATATATGCACAGCATTAATAATAATAATAATAATAATAATAATAATAATAATAATATTAATAATAATAATCTCACTTTTTCTTTCTTGGCCTTATTTTACTCATTGTATGTATTCTCTCTCTTTCGTAGATTTTTTAAAAACAGAATTTAAAAAAATGTTTGGCTGTCACTGAAGTTCCAACCGAAGACCACTTAATAAGCGCTCTACCACTGAGCACGGCAACAAATGATAAATTAGCGGAGCAAACAAAATTCCACAAATATAAAGAATCTTTGAATAAAAGAAAATTTCCACTAGTCTGTTGAGAGTGAGACTATAGCATAGCAGTTACCCTTAACAGTATAAATACAGAATTGAAGTGTTGAGTTGCCTGTTGGTTGTCGTAGCTCAGTGGCAGAGCACTTGTGTATGTTAAACGGCATGTATGAAAGTAGTTTAGTAGTTGCACTTCTGCCCTTCCATATAGTTCAGTTTAGTAGGGACACTGTTGTGATGGTATGTATAGGAAAGACTAACATGCTGTTTCTGTAGTTTCTAAATTTTGTTGATCTGAAAATTTTACCCTATTAGCATGCACTGTATACATTTTTCATAATATATAAAATATACTTACTCATCGTGAATCTCAAGCCCCAAGACTCCAGGATGCTTTACAATGTGATATTCTTCAGGAATGATCGAATGAGAAGGTACATACTGGTGAAATTAACAACACAGTATAGGTACAGTTTATACAATAATAATATTTAAAAAGGACCATTTTACTTAGTACTATTACTACTATTACATTAAATTATTACCCTTCTTTGCTGAGCTTGTCCATCTTGTGCAGAAGAGTTATCATAGAGAAATGATATATCTTTGCCAGAGCCACAAACACATGGAGGAGCTTCTATAATATGCTGCAAGCGACTCCTTCTAGGGTGCTTCCAAATGCTATCAGGTCGCTTCAACTTTGACACAGCTCCTCTGGAAGACGTTAAATCTTTGCTTTTAGGTGATGAAACATTTTCTTGAGGCTGCCTTTTTAAGGCTATTAGCAGTTCCAAAGGCAGTAAGTCGCTATTACCAGTCTGCTCAGGCACCGGGGAAAGTTTTGGTAAAATTGGTTTTTCGAGCTTCACTGGCTCACGCTGTTCTTTATTTGGTGTCAGAGCAGTCGGAGGTGGTGTGGGTGGCTCCGATCTTAGTGTTGCAGAGGCCATTCTCTCACGCAATTAGTTCCACGAGTTTGTGTTACCATAGTGACTGGTCATGACATTAGCGATGTTTACCAAGTAGCCTTATTATTTGGTAGTGGTCGTTACTACAACTTGTTTATTCGAAATTTAGGTTTAGCATTTAGCCGTTAGTATTAGTACTAAGAGCTGTCATGCCAGAATTGGAGTTAGCAAAGAGAAAACTGAGTGACAATCTCAAGGACAGGATGGGGCAGTACTGGGAGTATATGAAAGACTGGTACAAGCGGAAGGTATGTCGTCCTACGTCATTTCACATTTGCATTTCCTTCACTTCTTGATTTAGATAACAAAAGACAAGTTTGATTCTGAAGCCAAGTTTCTGCTGGGCGAGAATTACGTTCATCTTCACAATGAATTTTTGTTTGCCCTCCTGGTGAGATGCCAGACTGGAAGGCTTCAGAATAGGTTGTCCAGTAAGTAATATTAAATGCAATAGGAATAATAGTGGACAGTGCTGTCAGTTGTCCTGCATAATTTTCAATGAAGTGCTTTTAACTCTGTGAAGTTTTTTATTTGGTCATTTGTCCTAATAAATGATAGCTGTGTCTGTACTTATTACAACTAAAATAAGCCACTTAAGCTTTAACTTTGTCTTCCAGAGGTCATCAATTTTTGGCATACCAGTTACTGTTATTTGTATGCAGGGTGGATGTTAGAAATGCTATAATATTGTTTTGATTAGAAACATTCTTGCTAATACCACCATACATAGACATTTTTGATTGGGGTGAACAGGGTGGGGAGGGGGCCCAGCTGGGAAGATAATCCAGCTGCTGTAAATGTACTGTGCCCTTTACTCAAACCAACAGCTGTAAGTTGATTCTACAGCTCTTAGTACATGTACATGCATACCCTGTCATCTACTTGCCGACCACCAGCTGATCCTTACCACACCTGTAATGCAGTATTGGGGTGCCAGGTAGAGGGGGAGTGCCCAACTGGGGAGTCTAGATAGGGGGAGTTTGAGTGTATAAAGTACCCAATACAGGCAATTTTGTTTATAGGACAATTGAATGCTAATTTATGCTCTTCATTGCTAAAAAAATGTCCAAACACTCATAGGATGTTCTATTTTGTAAATTTTGACCTAAATATATTTGGGCCCCTCCCTGTTATTAGCGCTGGATCCGCCTCTGGCCAGCATCTGAAGCTTAGACTAATGTCTTCTTTAAACTTGCGATGTTCTTGTGTTATTTGGATATTGAAACTTCCTCTTTTTTTTTTAACTAACAAATTTTGTGGCTCTTTTTTTAAAGCTACCATTTGGTGGAGTGAAACTATCTCATCCCCTCTTGTACAGGCATCCTGATATGATATTCCTTTATTTTCCCACCAAAATGTGTGCATATATACAACACTTCCCACAACTGCATGCATGATATGTTGGGTATGTTTTGGTAAGATATGATCTTAAATGATTAATGCTGACTTTGTTAGAATTCTGCACAATCTAAACACTTTCATTTAGTCCTGCCCATTATAAGGAATAGTAAATGATACATAGTGTACTTGAGCTATACTTGCACAGCTAAAGTTTACCTCAACATTTCTTGATAACAAGGTAAATTTGGCTTTGTGAGTGTCATAAGTGTCGGACACTACAAGTTACTGTGTCATTCAGTGCTTGGGTAAGATTTGCTGTGTGACACCATACATTGTATTAAATTGAACCAATGTCACATTTATTTGGTGTTTGCAGGTTCATCGGAAAGTCCAGCCCCTCCCCCTACTCCTCCTCCCCCTCCTACTCCTCAGATTCCTGTACCTTCTCCACTGTCTCCTGTGGCGACCACTCCTCCTCTCCTAGCAACCCCGACCTCACCTTACCAACCATCTCCTCCTCCTCTTGCTCCCATCCAAGAGCCAGCTCCAGAGCCTGAGTTTGTACCCCCTCCCATCATGCCACCTCCTTTGAAGAAACCCCGCCCACCACCACCTCCCGATATCCCTTACCAGGCACTTGACTCCATCAAGTACCACGAGCCCCAGGTTGTGAGTGTTCGTCCGCGCGATTTAGACGAGATTTTGCTGTGCACTCATGAGCGTGTGCTACCTGACCTGCCCACTCTGCACACCAGAATGCTCCTGGTGGCCTGGGAACTGGAGTTGGACGCAGTCACCGAGAACAGTGCAGAACTTCTGATGCTTGCACTCAGGGTGAGTCAGCAGCTACTATACATAGCTATGGTCTCCATAAACCAGACTATTTACTGGTCCCGTGACAGTGATTTAGAGAAGAGGTCTGGTATTGTACTTTGCCCTTTTTCACAGCATTCTTCCCCCACTTCTTTACTAATTCCAACACTTGAGGTTCAAGGTTTAGTAAGGCAGCAATCCTCTGACTTATTGAAATGAGAATGTCACTAGCAAGTCAAATTAAGGCATATTCCTTGAACCATCTCTATTGTCAGTGTGAGACGGACAGGTTTGATTTCACGTTACTTTCTGTAGTTGTGTACGTATGTATAATAGCACCAAACCTTTAGTGGGTTCTCCAGGTGATTTGTTACAGTGTAGCAATTGTCACCCACATAGACAACTCATGTTAGCATGAATGGCCTTCTAGCGTAAAGTGTTTTCATGCCACACTCCGGGGAAGTAGACAAGTATGAGTACTTTAGCAACCAAGTAGCTTACACTCATGATATTAGTTCCTCCTCCTGCATCCTCCCCCTGAGTCAAAAAAAAAAATTTTAATCCTTGTCCCTCAATTATATTTCCTCCAACTCACACAGAGACAATGGTAATAAATAATATTAGTGATTATTGTTGAGAGATTCACTGTTTCGACTTGCAGCAATACTTGAAGAATGTACTCCAAGCACTTATTTGCAGTCAAAGCAGCTGGCAGAACAGAAAAGGCTCCAACTTTCAGCACTCGTTTGGTTTTGGCCCATCCAGCCGTCCACTCCTCTACCCTGCCCACTCAGTGCAGGCTGTCTATGATGGTTTGGCCACTGTCCCTAATGCAGATGAGCTGGGAGAGGCTGAAGCCATTAGACTGGCTTCTCTCAATGTCCCGGTGCGTAGCAGGGAGCCACTGAATCTGTTTCACTTGAGGGATGCCTTGAAGGTGAGGGGGAAAGTGCAGTAGTATGTACTTATTGGTTTTCTAATAGCTTGAGGTTGGTGTGGACAAATATCTGGTTATAGAAATGCTAACTATTGAAACACTTGAGCTTTGACTGCAAAATGTAAGAGTGTTTACTTTTATTTGGAGAAGTGTTTGCCTTGAAGAGTGGGAACCAGAAACTTGTAGACATCACTTAACAAAAAGCTGGGTAGACAATACTTAATATGAAATTTTTAGCTGATATAGGTGTAAATTTACCATTATAGAGAGAGTTTGGGAGAGAATGGAAAATAGACAATTGAAGATAAAGAGTTTGTGTGTTGTGTGGTTTCTGCAGGTGAACAAGCACTGCATTCCAATTCAGTCTATGTATTCTCTGAACATGGAGAGAATATTAGCTGGCATGTGGCATCAAACTGAAGAAGAAGAAGCTCAGAAGAAAGTAGTGAACAGATGGAAGGAAAGTCTCAAAAGAGATCCTCCTTATGCTATTAGAACAACTTTAACAAATGGACATAGATAGAAGAACCAATAGTACTCATTACTATCAATTTTATTCATACAGCATCATTACATTTCTGAGCGAGACAATTTAAATTTGCGCATGCGTATAACGTTTTGACAACGCCAGACAAATTACGAGTGTTCTTCCGTAGTTGGTTTGGGAGGGCGTTGTAAAGAAAAGAAAACAAATCGCTGAAGGGGGTTCTACTTTTGTTGTTGAAATTTCTTCTTGAACTCTCAGAATTGTGAGGTTATTGAGATGGCTGGTGAAGACGGTTGGGATGAAGCGGGAGCCGCCGGTTTTGGCGATAGGAAGCTGAAGAATACACTTCCCCTCTATGGCAACAAGGACAGCATGAATTTAAACAGTATGATACTGACAAATATTTTTGGTTCGGCCTACTTCAAAGAAGAATTAATTGCTTACAAGACCTATCACGAAGTAATTGACGAGATTTACTACAAGGTCAGTAAGTGTGTTTGGTGTGTACTTAGCTACTCCATTGTGTGAGTACTGTGTACTTATTGTAGGTGGAGCATCTAGAGCCTTGGGAAAAGAACAGTCGGAAATTAGCTGGACAAGTTGGCATGTGTGCTGGGGTGAGTGTGCTATAATTAGAAATTCTTAATTTTCTAAGCTTGTCTGCTTCCTACCTTACTAAAAGTCTGAAGGTCAGCGTCATCACTATTAATTAAGGTAATCGGGGAAGTGCTCCTCAGTTCACAATTGCATAGTTTAATTGAAAAAATTGTTTGTGTTTTGATTCGTATGGTTTGTTTTCCCCCCCAGAGAGGGCATGCTGTAAGCAGGTGAAGAGAAGGTGTGGTCAACCTGCCACCCCACCTATTTGCCACAGCAACCAATATTCGAAACAGGCATACAAAAGGAAAATTGGGTTAACCTGGCACAGGGAGCTTTTTTGTGATGGGTAACTATTACATTAGAGCACAAGTCATTTATTTTTTCTCAACAGAAAAATAGATATGACAGTTTTCTTGTAATTCCTCACTTCATCTCCAGGTTAGGGGCGTTGCAGCAGGAGGGATCGTCTCTACGGCCTACTGCCTTTTGTTCAAGTTGTTCACTCTAAAGCTTACAAGAAATCAGCTCACGGCGATGCTGGTTCACAAGGACTCTCCCTATATCAGGGGTATCGGATTCATGTATATAAGGTAAGCTCTGGTGATATGAAAGATATGGTCACTTGATTGAAAGCCTTTTCTTTTCCCCTTCTCCTTTTTTTTTTTTTTTTTTTTTTTTTTTTTTCCTTTTTTTTTTTCTTTTTTATTACTTCATGCAATTACCACTCCTGTTATTCTGTTCTTGTCCTTTCTTTGTATCTAATACTATGTACTAATTCCTTTGCCCTCCTTCCATGCTTTCTGATCTGTATTCTCTTCTGTACTTCCTCTCCGTGACTCCCCCCCTAATGTGTCTTCTCTATTTTCTCTTTGTCCATTATCATCCCACAGGTACAGTCAACCTCCTGCTGACTTCTGGGACTGGTTTTCTCCATACCTAGAGGATGAAGAGGTGCGTGTGTGCCAGTACCAGTAGTTCCTCTGCAACTCCTTTTACTGTTGCCTTGCTCACATTTTAAGCAGTGAGGACTATATTACTGTAGTGTCTTGCAAGATGTAATCAACCGTTGCTTCTGTGTGTGTGTGTGCTTTTTTTTTCTTTTCTTTTTTTTTCCCCCTCCTTTCTCCCTCTTGTCTAATATTTTGCAGGAGATAGATTTGAAGGCAGGTGGTGGGTATACAGTGACTATCGGAGAGATGTGTCGCATGATGATTTCCAAGCTAGATTGGTTTGGGACTTTATTTCCTCGACTTCCAGTTCTAGTCCAGAAAAGCATTGAGGCTAATCTTCAGGAATTTTCTAAGCCTGCTAGGCAAGTGGATAAATATCCAATTTGAAATCCTGTCACTTGGTTGTTGTGGTTGTGTTTGTGCGGTATTTAGGATTGAACCGAGAGAGTCTCGTGCCAGGGAATCTAATGGCCAGCAAAGAGAAGAAGATACGATGTGGGGTGAAGCAGGAAGACGGGCATCTCAGAGGAACTCTCCTGTCAGGTAAAGGTAATAATGAACTAAAGCACACTTTAGACGTGACTTGGTTTCTATTCTTTCAACATTTGTCCAGGCACAATTCCAAGGACAGGTACCCTCCTCGATCTCGCTCTAGAGAGAGGAGAGATTCCAGGGACAGAGAGAGACAGTCCCCGTATCGTCGAGGGAGATCACGATCTAGAGAGAGGCGACGTTCGTTGTCGAGGGAAAGGCGACGGTCCAACTCTAGAGACAGACAGAGAGCACGAGAGAGATTGCCCAGGTCTCGCGACAACCGAGGACGGTCACGTTCCAGAGAGAGAGAAAACAGGAACAGAAGGCGATCTCGAGACAGAGACCGTAGGAGAAGCAGGAGTCGTTCAAGAGATCGACGAAGAGTCTCACGAGAAAGAAGGAAGAGCCGATCGCCACCAATGTATAGACGAAGATGAATCATTAGCTAGTATTTCATGAGCACTTCAGTAATATTGAACACACCAGTTCATATTTTCTCACTTTTTCCTGATCTCTTGTGGAACAACAAGTACTTTTTTTTTCCCCCTTCTTATTTCCAGCACAATTCCACCACTACATTCAAATTAAACATTAATTAAATTGCAATTGGTAACAGTGGGTGTAGTTTACAATCTTTTTCCAACTGATGTACTTTTTCTCTGGCCCAAGACTTGGAGGAGTGTGTGTGTTGTCAACTAATTTAATCATTTGAGAAGATGGAAACTCATTTTAAGTAGTGGTTGTCCCGCAGTTCTTCTCTTGGTGGTGGGGAAGGGAAGCTTCACTTCTAATAAGAGAACAAGCTAAATCTGTCAGTTGTAAAACTTAATTACCTGTTTCAGAGAAGCAGCAACCCCCATGATCTAATCTTGCATCAGGTAAGTGGTCACATCTAAATCAAGGGATCAATCTTACACTGCATTCTTTAACTCTACTCCTATGCTGATCTGGAATAGCCAGCACAAGATAACCAAGGTACAAAATATAGCATCACTAGATATGTAAAAAAAATTGGTCTTCAATCTTGCCATCGGTGGCAAACTATTTTAGTTTTTACTCCAGGAAGATTGGTAGCTAGGAGGTGGCCTGTTCAGTATTACTTCCTAGTTGGGTCTCAATATGTACAAATTAGTCTTCTGGCTACCCTAATAGGACAACACATGCACATTACAGCACAAAGTAAGGATCATCATCATCATCATCATCAGTCACCACCACCCAACAGGTCACAACTGTACCCCCAATACTTCTGGAATGCTATGAAACAATGATACAAAAATGAGATTATTCCTTCACAGCAAAGACACGATTTGGATTAAATGCGTCCCGTTTCCTCTGTCTGACTGTCCTCTGAGATGCTTCAAATTTAGTCAGGGCCCTTCTCATTGCTCTGGTCTTGCGGCGACGCAAGTCCAGGGGCTTGTACTTCTGCTTCCTGTACAGTTTCCTCAAGTTCTCTCTCTGGTTTTGGCTGATGACTGTCAGTACACGGGCTATGGACTTTCTCACCACCTTGCTGAACATACACAAGGGAAAAAAATCATTTCCATGTATGTATGTGTGTATAATATTATACCAAATGATGAAGGTGGTTGCTACTGATTAAATCAGAAGTCCTCAACCATCTTAATTATGTATGAAAGTTGTGACCCCCTTAAGATAGCAAACGCTTAGTCTCGCCCCCCTCAGATTAATTCCTAATGAATCCGTTTTTAAGTAGTAGCAAGGAAGCCCAACAGTACCAAATTACCACTATCGCTAGTCAACCTATACTGTCATGACATCAGACATCTACTGTTTATTATTTAACTACTCGCTCAATCTTCTTTTTGCCTTTAAAATAAAAAAAAAATAGAAAAAACTATTCTCTCCAATCTAAAGTAACTTAGTAAGGGTAAATCAAACACAGTTGGTGGCTTTTAGTCTTGCCATCCTTTAAATATATTATCATTGCGCTGTGTAATGTTATGCAATGAAACCGAACTTCATACTGTAATGACTGATTTAGTCCATGCATCTGTAACGTGGGGGCTTCCACACTATTCTTATGAAGTGCTGCATTCATCAAAAGCAATACGTATTTCCCATCATCTTACATTTTCGAAAGTTTGGAAGCAGTGCCCCCCGTGACCTTGTGTACTCTCAACTGAGACAACTCTGTCTTCAGTTCGTCCAATTGCTTCATAAGCTCATCTTTAGTTTTCGTCCGGAGCTCGTGGGCTTTCAACTTACCCTAAAACACAACCATGTAATTTATTTAGTAGGATTAATAAGGATTTCTTACCATGGTCTTCTTTCTCCCCTGGCCACGTTGGAAAAGAAATTTCGTCACGCGACTAACCGTCAACTATTGGTGGGCGGAGTTTCAACTGAAGCGCGTACGAGAAAATGGCCAGCAGCTGGAAGGGGTCCGTACTGGGCCTCTTCCTATTAGCTTGTGTGGCCGTAGTATCTCCTACAGCTACTATAGACGGTAGCCATTGTATGTCTATGGGATATACGTCAAATCTTATGTGCAGTTCCTGTCGAGAACTGAAGGAATTCGGTCTTAAAGATTTGGAGACTGAATGTAGTTCGTGCTGTCAGCCGGATGGTGCTGCTGATGACGACAAAGTAAGGTTTTAGTGATGATTCATTTAATGCTAATTCCTTAAAGTAGGCTGTAACTTTTTTTTTTTTTTTTGGGTGAATTAAACAAACTTGGTATCTGTGAGTTGTTTGAGGCAGAAAGCGTGTTGTGGAGTAAACCCTTTACCCAACAGTTAAATTAGAAGTCTTGGTGTATTCCATTTCATGGGGCCTCGTACTTCAGAGCGTATATATTGCATACAGGATGTGGTTTATTTCCACCACATTTCATTCCCCCTCCCCTCCCCCACACACCCCGATATGTTGCAGCTGATTACAAAGCACCTTGTGTGGTTGAGAAATTTTGTGAGGGTGCTGTGACTCCTACTGTGGATATCCTCGGGGCTCTAGTGTTATTAACCCTCAGCGCGCATGTGCGAGAGCAGTTTGTCTGTTAGTCAGTCAGTCAGTCTTTCTATCACACAACTAAAAGTGGATCTCGAAGATGGCAGCTTCCTGAAGATTTGAAGCAAGCATCGTTGCACTGGACATTTGTCCCTTTAATGTGCCAGAATTTTTCATTTCAACTTATTTTTCAGAAAAAGCTAGTCATTTTTAGGCCGTACGGTCATAAGCGATTGTTGGTAACGCCCCCTATAGTCCCTAGAATCCATTTTCACATCTTAAAAATAAAACAGTCTTGTATTTTCTTTTTTTATATTCCACAGTTTTGTTGAATTTCAGTCATAGTTTATTATTTAGAAATATTCCGGGGCAATTTTGGAAATATGTGGATGAAAATTAGGGCGGTACCCCCAAATTAAAGGTAAGTCACTTTCAATCACCTCACTAGATATACAGATTTTATACACCCAGCTGTCATATACTTGGTCAATTGTTACCACAGGCTTAAGTAGTGGTGTAGATGTTGCAATGTCGGTAATCTATGCAATAATATGTTTGTCTGTATTAACGACAATGATGTTGTGTGTATTTGTGAATAATTCATTAGCAGTGTTGGGTTGGTAAAGCGTCGTCAGTACTGTGACCATGGGTCTAGAAATGACAGTTAATAGGTTGACCTCAGATTATGCTTGGAGGATGTACCTAGCCAGTGAGCTTGTCCAGCTGGACCGCTGAGGCCACACCCTCTTGCCGGATGCCCCACCCTGCCGATGAGGATGAGGTCATCCGCTAGTTCCTGCGCTTGGGTGAGGTGGACACCGCCCACTTAGCCAAGGGGTGGCAATGGGGGATTTGACACCCCTCACCCAAGCCTCTTCGGTATTAGAAAATTTCTTCTTTTTTTTTTTTTTTTTTTTTTTTCCATTAATTCGTTGTGACAATTGAAGCAAAGAAACAAAACAACACCCTATGTCTTTATGCACTTGAATCCCTAGCCACCTGGCCCACCAATGTCCTGGCCACACACCCCAGGGTCTCCCGAAGTGTCCTTATGTAAAGCATATAAGCTGCACTCTCCCAACGTCCCAGTGTCTTGATCAGTGACTCTGGGACCCCCCATCTGGCCGCCGTTGTCGCCGCGCCTATCCGAAAGCTATGGCCGGCATAAAGAGATGAGTCCAGGCCCGCCCGTTGCAGTGCATCCCTGACTGCTGCCACAAAGCAATCTCTTGTCAGGTACTTGCCATCCTCGAACAAGAACAGCGGGCCTTCCATCGAACCACGCCGTACCAGATAGCTCAATATCGCCGCAACTGGACACAGTGGCCAGTCTGTCCTCCCAATGTTGATTGGTACCCCTCGTCGGAATGGATCCGTTTTGGATGCCTTGATCCTGACTTCCAGCAACCTTGGATGACTCTGGCTGTCCGTCCTGACATCCCCGTATGCCAGGGGCCTTGTGACGTCTATCTGAAAATGAGCCCTAATAAAAAACAAGCAACGCAGCAAGTGCATTATCTGAGACACTCTGCTGTAGCCTGAGTTGACCACTGCGACCACCACAGCCATAGCTACCGGATGCATCAGTCCACACGTGGATCTGTGACACACTACCACCTCCCGCCTTGATTATCCGAATCCCATTCCAGTCCTCCATAAACAACGCCCACCACTGAAGATCCGACCGGATCAACTGACTGAGCCTTACCATGCGATACGGTTTCCTGCATCCCTTCTGAAGCTCAAACAGCTTTCTCATAAACGTCTTCCCCGGTTGCACCACCTGTGCTGCATGGGCTAGCTTGCCCACTAATGACTCCAGCTCCCGACGAGGAATCGCCTTCTTATCTAGCCACTGTTGTAAAAGCCCTTTCAGCTCCACCACTTTTCTCTCCACCATGTCTGCTGTATTTACCTCCAATCCCAGGAACTCCAGGGCTACTGTAGGCCCTTCCTTCTTTTCTGCAGCTATTAGAAAACCTAGCTGCTCGAGCACTCCCACCAGCTTTCTCGTATGTGGGAGTGAAGGGAGCAGTGGAAGAAGTTAGTAAGTTGGGCCCGGGAGCCTTGCTTGCAAAAGTAGATATCAAAAGGGCCTATAGAAACATTCCAGTTCACCCGGAAGATAGATGGATGCTGGGGATGAGATGGAAAGGGTGGCAGATAATCTATAGTTACATTCCAACTCAACTTTGCAGTTCTAAACTCTAACTGTAATAGCTGATACACACACACACACACACACACACAGATATGTTGCTAGTATATGCTGTCACACAGAATGTAGCTTGTTCATCAACTGTCATGTTAAGCTGGCCTGTTTATTGATACCGCCATGCCGTTTGGTCTTCGCTCAGCCCCCAAAATCTTCACTGCAGTGGCAGACGCAGTACAATGGATAGAGGAGCAAGAGGGGGTGAAATTTGTCATTCACTACTTAAATGACTATCTGGTAGTAGGAAGTCCAGGGACGGCAGAATGTGCAACAGCTATGACAGCGATGTTAGACGACTATGTATGCCGTCATTGACGCTAGCCCCCTCTGGGGACGACAAATCCACAATGAGGCACCACCTACCCTCCTTTGGTTTCCCTTTTGGAATTACCCCAAATCGGCTTGTATGGATGAATGGCCACTCCTCCGGGTTCAATGGACCCAGCACCCTGCCACTGCTGCACTCCTCTGCCAGGTACTCATCGACCACCTCCGGGTGCTCCATGGCCGATGCCATATTCATTGTAGAGTCACGTCATCCCAGACGGCTCTGGGAGATGCCCTCCCCATTACCTGACGCCGTAGCGGATCCTGGGGTACCACTGGATGGTGGTAGGGTTTCACCTTCCCTTCCACCGCTGGGAAGGCTTCTAGGTGGTCCAGGCGCCTGACGATGGTTTCAGTGACTCTAGTCTGGCGGCCAACCTGGTCCAGAACTCCCTCCATCGACGCATTCAAGGCGCTCTCTATTGGACCACTCAGTGCTCTGGCCAATATCTGAATACTTTCCACTGACGGCTGCGTGGCAGGCGGGTGATCTCCAGGCCCACTGGGACTCTCCTCTGGACGACCAACACTCTCTCGCGTGTCCGACATCGCTCTGCACTACCTGTGACTCTCTCTCTCTACTCTTTATAACGGCACAATCGTTCTCAGTTCTTTCCTTCTGCTCACCACGCGGCGGTTGTCTGCTAGGCCATGCCTCCCGCTGTGGGCCCTTCCTTCTCCAAGGGCTATCCACCCCTTACCGTACGGTCCCTATTAACCGATTAATCGCGGAAGACGCAAATACGCGTCAATTGAGAAAAATTGATAACCGCGGAGGACGCAAAAATGCGTCAAAAATGCATCTTCGCGTCCATTTAGCCCTACAGCTTTGTGGAGTCAAGGAAGCCACCAATCACAATTGCAGACGATTCTATATTGTTGTAAGTATATTTTAGGCTTATAAAATACATAGACTGCCATAAGAAAATGTTGAGTAAATTTTGTCACAACAATAAGACTTCTTTCTGATAAAGTATAAATTGAAAATATATTTCATAATATAATAAAGGTACACAGAATAATTTTTTAGAAACCAATATTACTTTAGCTATAACTGCTCATGATAAGACAAGTAGAAAGCTATCTTGGCTAGTGGAACACTTGGCACTTCAGCATCCTAGTGATGAAGACAATATTCTTGACCTGGCACAGCATGGCAGTGGCAAGCATGGCAGTAGGATGGCAGTAACTCTGGTGGTAGTGACGAGGAGTTTGATGACAGCAAGAATGACTTCAGTACTGATGGGTGTAGTGACTGCAGTAGTTACTAGATGGTCAAGGACTCTGGATGGTCAAGGACTCTGATGAGAGAACGGAATTGATGATTCTGAAAAGTGGCGATTTCTACAGGAATTTTAACCACATTCTTTATAACAATAAGTAAAAATAAATATTGTTATACAACAGGTGAGACTGCAGGGAGCCCTCTGACATATACTTCTATTATGCTATGACCAGTTGCACTTGATAGTAAGATCACTAACTATTCTGTCAACAATGCAGCCTACCAGCACATCAAAAGTAAAGACACCTTGGAGTACCAAACTGAATACACTAAAATATTCTATCATTTATTTGTGATGTACCTGTTTTCATGCACAAAAGCCATAAAAAGCTTCTCTGTTCACAAAATTTATAACAGATTGCTCAGTTCAAAATAAAACACACCCTAAATAAATATCAACAAATTCTTCCTGAATGCAAGACAGATGCATGCAAAAACACTTTCTCTTACCTCTATGATCAAGTAGCAAACTGCTTCAGCCATGAAACCATACTTCCAACCTTACTAGTGTGCTTACTAAGAGCCTCAGTGTGATGCCATAAAGGTTTTTGCCAAACGGTGCGAGTCCTTTGTTATTTTTAAGTCGGGAACAGCTCCTTAGCGTCGAATTTATGCTTTCCCAATAGCCTAGAGCGTACTCTATCGTTCGATAATACTGTCCCCGAGGCAATCTTCAAACGTTCGTCTTCTTTCTCTCGCTTAGTGTCACCCTCCCACCAAGCAATCAATCCTCTGTGTCTCGTGTGCGCCCGTGACCGCATTACGTAAGGCGCAATTAAAATTTTTATTCGCGCGTAATCGGTTAACCTGGGTTAACCCTCATTGTGTGTATTCATGAATAATTCTGCATTTGCTGAGCCACATTCCAAAGTACATGGCGGGGTATTTGCTAATAGTGTAATGTTGTATTTGAGGACTTGTGTGTTTTATTTTAAAGTCAATGACAGAATATGAAGTACTTATAAATAAGTGGATATAGGCATATGGTTTAACCCTGTCGCACTAGCCTCAGGATGAGATGGGGTGTTGTCTGTAAAGAGAAGAGTGTAGGTGGTAGGCCTTTTTCTGTGTTATTTCCTGTCTTTTCAATCTACGAACAAACTCTTCAAGCATTGTGCATATGTTAGTTTCTTATTGCAGTGAGGATTTTTGCTTTGTGTTAAGTGGTGTAGTTTGTAACTGCCACTATTATTAAAGCAAGCCATTTAAGTGTTATCCGTTCCTTTTGTTTTGTTTTATATACACTTTGCTAATTCAATTGTCTTACAAGTGCTTTCGATCTCTAATATCACAGCCTCCTAATTTGTTGAAAAAATTCCATCTAATACGGTTAGAACTTCTGTGCTAAAGAAAGGCATAGTCTTAGGGCTGGGAGGTATTGACAATTATAGTATCACTATATTTTTAAAAAAATTATAGCAATATTACTAGATACCTACTATTATATTTCTGATGATAATTTAATTTATAATTTTGTTGAGTAATGTATAATTTGGTTATGAACAAAAGCAAAAGCTTGGAAATGTACATAGTTATTTTAAGTTCTTAGCTAAGAATGTCAGCATGTCCACTTTTTGAAGATTCATACTTGCTTGTAATGGGGTAACTATATTTCCAGAACAACTGAAAATTCTTTCTGAAGGTGAGCTAGTGGCGCACACACAAAGATACTTTCTAGCCTTATTAGAAAGAATAGGTAGCTTTAAACTAGCAGTTTTCCACCACAGCAAGGGATCCTCTTCAAAATCCAGCTTTGGAGCATGCAAATAATATTCAATCTCCTTTCTGCACTGATCCTCTGCAGAAGCACTTGTAGAACTTGATGTTGCCTGTATCTTCCTCGTGTTCTTTAAAAAAAAGTTCCAAGACTTTTTTCCCGTTTTGCTGGAGGTGGTTCAGTGGATTCAGTTGAGGTACAACATGGCTGACTGGGCTGTGCAGTAGCAGGTGGAAGTGTGATAATTTCCAGAACTATCCTTTCTTTGATGTCCTCTACATCAGAGTCACTAAAAGGTTTGGACTTAAACCGAGGATCTAAAAATGTAGCAAACTGCAAGATCCTGTGAACTTCATTGGGAACCGAGTAACGGCTTTGAAGGTCATTAATTACACGTTCTTTTAAATCTTTGGTTAGTTGAGTATCACTATCTTCCTCTTTTAGGATAGTGGATTGAATCAACTGGAGCATTGGCAGTACTGCAGAGACAGTGACATACGTTTCTCCAGACAAGATGTCAGTAAGGGATGAGAGAGGAGAAAGAGCACTGTTAATCGACTGTAGAACTTCCATATCCTGCCAATTGCGGTCAGCACTTAGAACTACACGCACAGCATTCTCTTGTTCTAATAAACGCTTTACCATTTTCAGCATTGATCCCCACCTAGTAGGAGAGTCCTGCAAGTAGAACAATTATCATGCATATTTATTATACTAATTCAAATTTGATTTATCAATTGATGTCAATTTCGAATAGCCTTACCGAAACCAATGAGCGATCTGGTATATTGAAGTTTAAGAGAGACTTCGACAGCTCACGCTTTCGTTTCCAGCTGCAATGAAAGGCACTGACAATCTTGCGAGCCAGTCCAAGAGCCCTGGAAACCCTTGGGTCATGGTCTAGAGATCTTGTGATGGCCAACTGTAAATTATGACCAAAACAAGAGAGCCTGGGCCATTGTAAGTGTCTCGCAGCTTTGACAATATTACTGCCACTGTCTGTAGTAAGGCAAACCTGCTTTTCAGCCATTAGCATCCATGACTCTAATGTTGTCGTCAATGAATCCGCAAGAACTTCACTAGTGTGATTTTCAGGCAAGAAATGAGTCTGCAGACACTTACTCTGGAGCTGCCATTGACTGTCGATGTAATGGATCGTGTAGCTAATGTAGGGTTTTAGACCAACACTAGACCAAAGATCTGTAGTTCCAGAAAAGCTATCCACACTGGACAGTTCTTCCTGTACTTTCTGTCTCACTGACGAGTACAGATTAGGGATGGCAGTCCCAGAGAAGTACTTTCTGCTAGGGAGTTGGTACCTGGCATCAAAAATCTTAAGCATCCGACGAAAACCAGGCTTTTCAACTGTGTACATCGGTTGGCCATCTTTTGCTAAGAAAAAAGTTACAGACTCAGTCAACTCCTTCCATTTTTTCCCTTTTCTTTCGTAGAGGACTGAGCTGTTTCAACCACTTCTGTAAGCGTGCTTTGATTTGCGGGAAGCTTCACAGGTTCTGCTCGTTGCTTACTCCTCTTCATAGCTGCAGTAACTTCAGCGTGCAACTTACCGTGGTGAATTCGCAAGTGAGCCAATAGGTTGGACGTATTTCCATGCTTCGCTGCCACAGTCTTTCGGCATGAACGGCATATTCCTGATCCATCATCGATAGCCTCACTGCCACTTCTTTTTTTTTAAACCGAAGTACTGCCAAACGATGCTTTTAGTGCCCGGCTTACTCACTAGGTCGGCCATTCTCGATGTAGCAAAAAGGATGAAAAAAAAGCAGGTGGTGCCACGCGGTTGCGCGTGCGTTTACGAGGAAATTTATTGACTGGGTAAAGGATCGCACGTTATAGTCGGTAATAGGTAATTTTGTACACAAAATATATACCGTGCGGTTTCCCTCGCGCTACATGGTATTAACTATTTACTGGTATACCGCCCAGCCCTACATAGTCTCCAACTAGAAGCTACTCGAACTGTACGTTTCCAAGGCTAAAGCATTGTCTTTATCTTAGTGTTCTTATTGCATGCGCACTTACTCATACGATTTCACTTAGCTACCATGATATTTTACTAGCTTCCATGATATTTCAGTTAATTACGTGCTATTTCACTTTCCCCGTGTGATTTCAATTGAACAGCGACTTTCCTTGTACATTTTTGAATGGGAAAATTACGTGCCGTACTATTACAAATGTAACCGATTCGTCTTCTATGAATTGTGCAGAAACTGCATAAGTGGCTCAACACTGTAGCAGAAAGTTGTTCTGCTTTTCTTTTGAAAGTTGCCAAATTCCATGACACTTGCAGGACTGCTGCAGTCATCCAGCACTTGATATGAAGGGGTGGGGCTGTACATCTTCCCTCGTGAAGCATATGATGGAGTTGCTTTGCTTTCCTGCCAGTAATAGCCCACTGACAGACAGTGCCAGACATGTTCTTATTAACGACCACACTATCACTGAACTCTCACTGAACTCTCACTGAACTCTCACTGAACTCTCGCTGAACTCTCACTGAACTCTCACTGAACTCTCACTGAACTCTCACTGAGCTATCACTGAGCTATCACTGAGCTATCACTGAACTCTCACTGAACTCTCACTGAACTCTCACTGAACTCTCACTGAACTCTCACTGAACTATCACTGAACTATCACTGAACTATCACTGAACTCTCACTGAACTCTCACTGAACTCTCACTGAACTCTCACTGAACTCTCACTGAACTCTCACTGAACTCTCACTGAACTATCACTGAACTCTCACTGAACTCTCACTGAACTCTCACTGAACTCTCACTGAACTCTCACTGAACTCTCACTGAACTCTCACTGAACTACTGAACTCTCACTGAACTCTCACTCACTGAACTCTGAACACTGACTTGGAAGTTGTATGGTTTGTATAGCTGATGACCAAGAGTAGTTGTTCTCACCTGACATCACACCCAAACCACACCCAATTCTGGTGATACGATTTTAGGAAGCAAGAAGCAGATAAAACACCATGCACTTTAACTAGGGGAAAAAATTTAAGACCACCCACCGCAGTCTCCCTTTAAGTTGATTTGGTGGACATCCCTTCTATATTTCCCCCCACATTTTCTTTGCCACACACACGATGATTTTTCAGATGGTATTATGCTTGTGAAACTATATACTAAGTTTGAACAGATGCGGGATCAGCTTATAGGCTATGGAGAGCAATGAACAATGGTTGACTTATGCATTCCCATTTTATTCATTTAGGAAGCAAAGACCACATAAAACATTGCTAAACTAGCTCTCTTGCCATTGGTAATTATTATGGTATGAGTTCTAGAGTATGAGTCTGACCTATCCTATACTAGTCTATCCAGAGTTGTATTTGTTAGTATACTTGTGCTGGTATCTTGTAATATTTTGTTATTTTGTTGTGTTTATTGTTATTGTTCTAGAATTCATCAAGGGGGGCCGCAAAGATGATTTTCCCAAGTTGCAGGTTCGGTACAAGAAGGGTTCCAGTCCGGTTCTGAAGTTGTTGGATGATGGCAATACTGTGGCAGACTCTCTGGCGTAAGTTGTGAGACGGCAGTGCTCACACATGAGAAGTGTGCAGTGGTTCCTTTATCAATGCCTAGTTGTTTAGTATTTAGTAGTGATCAAGAACTTTATGAGTAAAGTTGGGTTCCATGAGTGAACTTTTTGTCTTGTTTTAGTTTTAAGGTGTTTTTTGTTTTTTGTTTTTTTTGTTTTTTTTTGTTTTTGTTTTTACTGATTGCTAACTTTTTATTAATTAGATGTAATCATACGTAGATGCAGCTGTTTTCTTTTTTCTTCTGCTCCATTCATCTTATGGTCTATGCTCATCTTATGGTCTATGCTACCTAACTAATCTAGTAAAAAGGAGTGGAGGGAACTTCTCCCCCAAACTTCCCAGCTTCTCCCTAACTTGTCAGCTCCCCCCTCCCCCCCATATTAATATGCTGTATACAGTGTGCTGTTGAGACCAAACCTTAATTACGGTATTGGTTAGTTTAAAAAAAATTATTTTGCCTTCGTAACTTTGGTATGTACATATAGAGAGCAATTAGATTTCCCGAACTTCTCCCCTAAATACAATTTTCTGGATAGAATCCTACTTAATATTCTGTCATTTATTAGTTGAGGCACTGTGCCTCAATGGCTAATTGAAGTTGTATAAGCTTCATTAGACACAACTGACGTAGCTGCTCTAATGTGTTCGTAAAGGGTTTACATAGATTGTATTGGGGCATTGGTAAAGTGTGTCCATAAATCATTGATAAAGGGTCAGACTGTTTGGGTTTGTATAGGCTGGTGTTGGTGTGTTGGTGCAGTGATTGTATAGATTGGTGTGTTGGTAAAGGGTGTGTTGGTAAAGGGTGGTTTACTTGCATAAGGAAGTAAGGAAATCGTTTTTCTGATATTGTGTTATCTTCGGCGTTGCATTCAGCATTGATGTCCTACACATTCCAGTTGCTGCTGTCGAGACTGGCAATATATTCTAAATGGACTGCCTTCACTAACCTGTTCACCTCGGGTAGGAACTTCTCTTTCTTGCCATTAAAAACTGAGGTGTTCATATTTGAAATTTTCCTGTAACTATTTAAAAGGGTAAATGTCAGGCTCTAAGTGCTGTGGTCAAAACTTTATAGGGAGAGGTGTACTAGTTCTGTTTAGTCATGTATTAGTAACTTGGAAGAAACTCCTATCGAGCAACCTATTCAACAAGTGTGATTTATTAATATAGTATTTAGACTTATTTGCAGGAATTCAATGGTAGATATACTTTCTTGGTAGAGAGGATTTAAGTTTAGAAGCAAGAATCTTAATTTTCTCTCTCTCTCTCTCTCTCCCTCTCTCCCTCCCTCCCTCCTCTTTTCTCTAGCCAAACAAACAAACTAGTTAAGGGTGGCTGCACATAGCAACGCGCACCGCCCGTCCATAGATCCGGACATTAATTTATTCCCTGCCAATATCCCTCTACTCGATAATACGTGAGCAGAAACAATCGTACATAGCAGCAAAAGTATATTTCACAAAGTTGTGGTGTCTTAGCTTCAGGTTGTCTCATAGCCGTTTACAGCAACACTCCATACAGTAGTCCTCGTCTGAGCTCACGCGGCAAGGTGCGCCAGGCTGCCTCTCTTCCTGTAGCCATTCTCCAGGCTCTGCGCATATGAGCTTGAGCCGATGGATCCAGCAGGCTCAATTTCTGAGGAGCGAAGACCTCCCAAGCTGCACAGCTCTAATACCTTTACCTCTGGCTATCTCCAATAAACTGCTCTCTCTTCTGACTCTCTTGTTATTGTTGTATTGATGTTTATTTACTCTTGATATAGGCGGGCTCTTTTTAGAACCAATACAATGAACTGAAAAAAATTTGCTCGCGTACTAGAGTACAAGAAATGGGGGCGTGGGTTATTTAATAAGAATTATGAGTGGAATAAAAGTTCCAAATTTTGTATCAGTTTTTTCTTGGAATCTAATAATGAGAATGACAATTTTTTTAATCATAAGTAATTTTGAAATGAAAAAGAACTTGTCTTGCAGTAGAGTATTGACTCGGCTAGTAGTGCACCGAACTGCAGGGCTCCAACTTACCGCACCGCTCCGGGAAAAAAAGTGCTACGAAGTTTTATAACCAGCCCCGATATTTCCTCCAGATTCGCTCTAAAATTAGTGAGCGGCTCCTTCGGCAGGTATTTTGTCCTTGTGTAGTAGTGGAGAAGCCCCTGTAAGTATACAATATGTCCTTGTGTTGTAGTGGAGAAGCCCCTGTAAGTAGCACATGCTTTAATTGGATTTTTTTTAAATTCAGGAGTACATGTTGGCCATGATGTTAGGTGGCACGTTACTATCTTAATACGGATAGCAATAGTCAGCGACGAAGCTTTTAGCCACTTGTATATGGAGTTCAACCAGAACTGACTCAATGCAAGTGGTCAGCATATGGTAGGTATGTTACAATACTTTAATGGTTGAGAGGTGTATTGACTAAAGTGCTATTGCTGTTCGTCAAGTAAAATAAAGGTTAAAAAAAATCCATAAAGTCATTTACAATCTTCTACATAATTTCTTTTAACTGAAGAAATTCTAGTGCCGGTGTTAACAAAAATTACAAGTATTCACAAGAACTAGGTCAGTTACCATTGGTTTAGGTTACATAAGTTTCCCTCTCCTGCTCTCTTTTTTCTTAAGTATCTGAGCTTTTCTTATATCCCACCTCTCCTTTCTTCAGGTCTTCTTCTGAGTCACGGAGTCCCCTTTTCCTATCTCTCCTGCTTCTGAATTTCTGTCCTACTCTGAGAAACTTTTGTCTTCTATTTCGTACTTTGCCTTCCTTTTGGAAACTAACACCCGCTTTTACTCGTCAATTCCACCCGCTTCTTTATTGCAATTAATCACTCGCCTTCTCTTCCCTTCCATTTTAAACCTACGTGGCCTTACCTCGCCGATTCCACCCGCTTTTTAGTTACGATTAATCGCCTTCTATCTTCTACACCGCCTTCCATCGCCTATGCACCTGCTTTTTAGAATCCAGCAATTTCTACTGAAAGTGACGACACTTTACCTACCGCGAGATCGTTCCGTCCAAAGCTTGTGAATTATTCATGAATACACACACCGTCGGTCGTCGTGGTTACTGACACACAAGCGTATTATTATATAGATAACTTCATTACCAGTCCCCCCCCCCCCCCCCCCCTTTCCTTACCCACTAATGAAGCTTCCTCAATATTACATCAGGTATAATATGATGTACTTTGAATAGAATGGTTGACATTCTACAGATATTACTCACCTAATACATTTTCTCCCGTAGGGTGCAGGGAATTATGAGTCATAATTTTCTCTTTTGGTTGCTTTAGGATATGTTTGCAGTAACATCATGAGCCATAGTTCCCTATTTTATAAAAGCTAGTGATTTTCTAACGTGTCTGTAGGTGGGTAATAAAATAGTTAGTGACTGTTGCATTGGATATTGTGGTCACTAATGCACCTTGTCCTCTCGGACTCAGACCGTAGCAACCGTGATATTCATGGCACAGGCGTTAACTATCACTTACAATCTGGCAAATATTCATGTGGGTGAGTAGTCTGGATGAAGTGCCCATAATTTTCACTGTTAAAATGAACCAAATACGACTCGTGAGATGATATGCTTTTTTTTTTTTACATGTAATATATATATATACACTATATATATATATATATTTAATGTAACTTAAACATGTGTTTGTCCATGTACGAAATCTCCCCCCACCCTTCCTATTCTGGTCAAAGTGAAATAAGACCATCTGGATACTGGGTATCGTGTTACATTGAGCTCTTGTAGCTCTCAACTGAGACCGAATGAGTGACTTATATATGATACGAGGTAAGACAAAGGAACAATGAGAGAAGAGTTTGGAGAGAAATTGTTGATTAATCTAAATTGACAGTGAATGAGGTGGAGAGTGTATACACAGTATCACTAAGGTCTCCCAGCTTACACTCTCCACCTCATTCACTGTCAATTTAGATTACTCAACAATTTCTCACCTGACTCTGGACTCTCTTGTCTCATCTCGTACCATTATATAATCCACTCATTTTTTTCCCTCTGATTCATTCTTGCACTAGAAGGTCCACAAGATCGAGAATTTATGCAATACAATAATAAATCTGCCAAAGAAAGTCTGAACACTTGCTTGGTCTCAGTTGAGAACTGTAAGATCTCAATATAACACTGGGTATTGGTGTAGCAATCCATCCTACCAGTTAATGGTGCTGGTGTGAGATGACAAGCATGTATACATACACTTAATAGTATTAAGGGTGGCCGCACACCGCCTACGCAATTTTTTGTTGATGGTTGCTGTGCACGATTACTACTATTGTATACTTGCAGGGGCTTCTCCACTACAACACGAGGACAAAGTACCTGCCGAAGGCGCCGCTCACTAATTTTAGAGCAAATCTGGAAGAAATATCGGGGCCTGGTTATAAAACTTTGTAGCACTTTTTTTAGAGCGGTGCAGTAAGTTGGAGCTCCGCAATTTGGTGCACTACTAGCCAAGCCGATACTCTACTGCAAGACAACGAGTTCTTTTCCATTTCAATATTACTTTATGATTTATTCGCAATTTTTTCTATTTATAGAAAAATTCTCATTGTGGTGCAGTTCATTTTTATTTATTTTTTTTTAGGTTTACCCATATGTAAAAAAAAATTCTCGTTCTCATTATTAGATTCCAAGAAAAACTGATATAAAATTTAAAACTTTAATTCCACTCGCAAAGCTTAAGGAATAGCCCCACCTCGATGTCTCGTACGCGAGCAATTTTTTTTTTTCAATTGGGTTTGTATCGGTTCTAAAAAGAGCCCGCCTATATCAAGAGTAAACAAACATCAATATAACAATAACGTGAGAGTCAGACGAGAGAGCAGTTTCTTGGAGATAGTCCGAGGTAAAGGTATTAGGTTTTGGGAAGTCTTCGCTCCTTAGAAATTGAGCCTGCTGGATCCATCCGCTTGAGTTCAGGTACGCAGAGCTTGGAGAATGGCTACAGGAGGAGATGCAGCCTGGTGCACCTTGCCGCATGAGTTCAGACGACATATGGAGAGTTGCTGTAAACGGCTACAAGACAACAAGAAGCTAAACTAAAACACCACAACTTCGCAAAGTATACTTCTGCTACTACTGCGCGATTGTTTCTGCTCGCGTATTATCGAATGGTGGGGTATTGGCGGGGAACAAATTAATGTCCTGATCTACAGGCAGTGCGCATTGCTATGTGCGGCCATCCTTAATCAAACTGCAAAATAGCCATTATGCCACTCGGCCCTTGCTTGATTTGTAGCATGCATAACAGTAGAGCAAGTCAATTTGTGTTCAGACCCATTTACCTTTGAATTGATTCAATTATGTCTCTAACTTTCTTATTTGCTAGTTTTGTAGACTGGATTAGAAGTGGCAGGAGGTGTGACTCTCTGTTGTTGTTTGTTGTTGTTGTTGTTGTTGATGCACCAGTCTACAGTACTGTGCTTGATCACATTCCTGAGTAGCTGAGAAGATATTCACTTTTCAGAGGTGAAGTTGGTTTCACTTTAGGTTGTCAGTTTGTGTGGGGTATTCTGGAATGCACAGTGGATCAACCTGAAGTTGAGAGCTGTGGGCATGTATGCTGACTCTTGAGCGATTCTCAGAGTCAACAACTACAACAAATAAAGAAAGAAAGAAATTGATAAAATATAATAGATATAAAAGGCTGGTGAATGATTTGGATACCATGGTATTAATTATATTACTTTCGTGAGAAATTCCAAGCAATTGTGTGGCACCCAAACTGGGGGGGGGGGGGGGGGTTATTTTATTCTTACCTAGGATAGCGTGTGGCTAAATAGGCCACAGAGAGGGGAGGGTGCGGGGTCCTCAAGTTTGGAGGGGGTTAATGCTAAAATGTGCTGCTTTGTCCACTGTTAAACTTCAGAGGTATACGGGGATTTTTTCAGAAACATTTAAGCTTTTGAACACACTCCTCATCCTTCCTTGGAACAGCATCAGTTGAAAATCTTCCAGCTACATATGAAGCTCATTAAGACCCGTATACGCAGCAGTATCACTGACTAAAACCTTCGTCAGCTCGTAAGAATTGCCATTGAGGCCCTGAACTTTCGGCTGTAAACTTTGATGAAGTTCTAGAGATTTTCAACCAAAAAAGTAGAAGAATTGTGCTTTGGTTTACATTTTTTAATAAAAAAAAAAGAATTTTGCTCTGAGTTACCATTTATAATTATAATTTAAAAAATTCAGATTTCTTGGGGGGGAGGGGGGAATTCCAGGGCCTCCCCCCTCTGTATGAAGCCCTGGTGAGGCATTCTGAAATGGTTGACACCAAAGAAAGGTGCTGGGTAACAGCATGTGATTATGTTTAGGGAGGGACTCTGATGTGACAGGGAGGGAGGTGTGGGAAGCTAGAATGCCTTGCCTGTGTTGCTAGATAAGTGCTAGACTAAACGCCCAGCTAAAACTCTGTTTTTGAATATACGTGCAAGCTTTGTGGGCCCCCAATGTGTGTAATGTTGTTGAGATGGTAGAGTTTTGATAAAGCTGTAGGTTGCTGTGGCAGCTGCAGGGAGCCCCCAACAGACTCATTCAGCAACCACAAATTGAATACAAACCAGAAAACAGCTGATTCATAACCCCAGCATCCTTGTCGCCCTCAGTGCTGTGGGTGACAAACCTTGGACCTGACTGTGTATTATTAAAATGCAACATTTACATAAAGTGCCAATTTCTGGAGTCTTTCTCCAGAAATGGTTTCATATATATATTTTCCCTACTACATTATAGCCTAAATTTATCTCATGGTACTGGTGAATTTTTTAAATTTATTTATATTCCCCTTGGCTCAAGCTGTGCTTCCCAACTCTTATATATAAGAGCTTCAGTGTTGTTAAGGTTGAGTAATTGTCTGCTCTTCTGTAAGCTAAGTTTAGCTTTTTAATCCCTACAGGAATGAGGAATATTTTATGGGTAGAGTAATATGTTCAACTTTCATCGTATTCCTTCAACTGCCTCACCTCTCCCCACTTATCTTCCCTTCTTCCTTCCCTCTTCTTCTTCTTCTTCCCCTCCCTCCTTCTTCTTCCCCTCCCTCCCTCTTCTTCTATTCTTCTTCTCTCCTTCCCTTCCTCTTCTTTCACTTCCCCTCTCTTCTTTTTCCTCCGTGTGAAAGCCATAGACCAAGCAGACCAGTTGGTTCTCTGTTGGCACTTGCTTCTAGGAGTGAATACTAATGGGGGTGGGCGTGTGTGGCACTGTGTTATTGATATGTGTTTTGAGTGTCCTGCTGTCTCCACGTACCTTTGTTCCAAACCTCAGAGGCTACTTCAGTCTTGTTTCTGCAGGTGGGTGTTGTCTGTATGGTGGCTTGTGTTTGTATGTTTTTGAGATGCAGATAAGTATCTAGTGTTAGTGAGAGGAGGAGGGGTTGTGTATGAAATGTTGACTGGGTCAGTTGGTGGGCCTCAATTAGGATAGATCCTGTGCCTTTACTTTTTAGGACCTCGTTAAGATCAAAGCAGTACATACTGTTAGCAAGTATGTTGCTAAATGGAGTATTTTCACACCAACTCTTTAGTTGTTAATTTACACAGCTTTCCTTTTTCCTACTTGTGTAATGGACTTTATTTAGTAATTACCGACTTCGCACATAACACACACGCACACACTTGCATGCATAGACATCTCATACTTGAACTTCATAGACACCGCAATAGTTCTAGAATGTTCGGGTAGAAAAACTGGACGAGCAGTGATATGCGTGAGGTGTAATTGTTCAACACTGGTTTCTAGCCATTTATTGTCTTCTCTTCAAAACAACCATTAAGGGTGGCTGCACATAGCAACGCGCACTGCCTGTAGATCCGGACATTAATTTATTCCCCGCCAATACCCCACCATTCGATAATACGCGAGCAGAAACAATTGCGCAGTAGTAGCAGAAGTATACTTTGCGACGTTGTGGTGTTTTAGTTTAGCTTCTTGTTGTCTCATAGCCGTTTACAGCAACTCTCCATACGTCATGGGAGCTCACGCGGCAAGGTGCACCAGGCTGCATCTCCTGCTTTAGCCGTTCCCCAGGCTCTGTGCACCTGAACTCAAGCGGATGGATCCAGCAGACTCGATTTCTGAGGAGCGAAGACTTCCCAAGATGCGCAAATACCTTCACCTCGGACTATCTCCAAGAAACTGCTCTCACTTCTGACTCTCTTGTTGTTGTTATATTGATGTTTGTTTATTCTTAGTATAGGCGGGCTCTTTTTAGAGCCAATACAAACCAATTGACAAAAAATAGCTCGTGTAAGAGGAGTACGAGACATGGGGGTGGGGCTATTTCATTAGCATTGCGAGTGGAATTAAAGTTCCAAATTTTGTATCAGTTTTTCTTGGAATCTAATAATGAAAACGACAAAAAAAGTTTACACACAGGTAAACCTTAAAAAAATGAACTGCATCACAATGGAGAATTTTTCAATATCTTATAAATAGAAAAAATTCATAGAAAAAATTCAAATAAATCATGAAGTAATATTGAAATGGAAAAGGACTTGTTGTCTTGCAGTAGAGTATCGGCTTGGCTAGTAGTGCACCAAATTGCGGAGCTCCCACTTACCGCACCGCTCCAAAAAAGTGCTACAAAGTTTTATAACCAGGCCCCGATATTTCTTCCAGATTCGCTCTAAAATTAGTGAGCGGCACCTTTGGCAGGTACTGTGTCCTTGTGTTGTAGTGGAGAAGCCCCTGTAAGTATACAATAGTAGTAATCATGCATAGCAACCATCAACAAAAGATTGCGTGGGCGGTGTGCGGCCACCCTTAAGGGTGGCCGCACATAGCAACGCGCACTGCCTGTAGATCCGGACATTAATTTATTCCCCGCCAATACCCCACCATTTGATAATACGCGAGCAGAAACTATCGCGCAGTAGTAGCAGAAGTATACTTTGCGAAGTTGTGGTGTTTTAGTTTAGCTTCTTGTTGTCTCATATCCGTTTACAGCAACCCTCCATACGTCGTCTGAGCTCACGCAGCAAGGTGCACCAGGCTGCCTCTCCTCCTGTAGCCGTTCTCCGGACTCTGCGTACCTGAACTCAAGCGGATGGATATACCAGGCTCGATTTCTGCGGAGCGAAGACTTCCCAAGCTGCGCAGATCTAATACCTTCACCTATGGCTATCTCCAATAAACTGCTCTCTCTTCTGACTCTCTTGTTATTGTTGTATTGATATTTGTTTACTCTTGATATAGGCGGGCTCTTCTTAGAACCAATACAAACTAATTGAAAAAAAAATTGCTCGCGTACTCGTAGTACGAGATAAGGGGGTGGGTCCATTTCTTAAGAATTGCGAGTGGAATAGAAGTATACAATTTTGAATCAGTTTTTCTTGGAATCAAATAATGAGAACGACTATATTTTTTGCACACGTGTAGAACACAAAAAAAAGAAGGGCACCACAATTTGAATTTTTCAAAATCTTATAAAAGGAAAAAAATGTAAATAAATCATAAAGTAATATTGAAATGGAAAAAAACTCGTTGTCTTGCCCTAGAGTATCGTCTTGGCTAGCGGCGTACAAAATTCTGGAGCTCCAACTTGCCGCACCGCTCCAAAAAGTTGTTTCAAAGTTTTACATGGGGCCATGATATTTCCTTCAGATTCACTCCAAAGTCGGTGTGCAGTATCTTCGGCAGGTACTTTATCCTTCTAGTATAGTAGAGTAGCCCTGCAAATAAAGAAAGTAGCAGAATCGTGCTTAGCAACCAACCGGTAAAAATTGCGTGGGCGGTGTGCGGCCACCCTTAAAGTAGAGCAGGGAAGAGAGGGTAAAGACATGCCTAAGGCCATATTTCTTCAGTTGTACATTGTGCTCCTTTAGCCTCTGGTCTGTGGCACTCACTGGACTAACCAGAATTTAATTATTCTCACCTATTGCAGCTCATGCCAATGATCTGAAGTGATCGTAGTGATCAAAGTTTTTGAAGTGTTTGATTTTAGTTGATAGTATAAGTGCAACTAGCGTAAAGAACAACTTTGGCAGGTTTGGTTTTTTTTTAAATTGATAATAAATGATCACAATTATCAAGTTCTATCAAGCTGACCCTTCATAAAAACTAGATTGAAACTATAAAGGGAAAATGTGAGAGTCTTGGAAGTCGAGGGTTGTCGTAGCTCAGTGGTTAGAGCACTGGTGGCTAAAGCCAGTGGCCCTGGGTTCGAATCCCCAGCGACAACTAAGATTTTTCACATTTTTCCTTTGCTTTTTTCCAGACCCCTTTAGGTGAGAAAGTTTCGATCTAATAAATTACCAATTTGTGGGGTACACTGGTATACTTGAGATGGACTTATCTCTAAGATTGCTTAAATTTCTCACCATAACTACCAACCACACACACACACCCTAGATAGGCGGTGAAGCAGCTAATATTGTGTTTGTTTTGTGTGTTTTCTTCCTGAAATGATTTAAACTTTTATTCACCATAGCTTTGGACATTCTAATTACTTTATCACATGTGTATCCAGCAGATATTTGTAAAATAAATATTATTGGTAAGCTATTTGGTATCTAGTCCAACAGTAAAATTATGCATGAAGGAATTTTTTTTTTAATTTTGCTTGCCTCCTTGTATGGTTGTTGGCATTGACCAGGCATTGTATAGGGAGTACATGCCAGTCTCTGGTGTTTGTAGCTCTCAGTGCATACTTAGCCAATCATCCGCGGCTTAAATGTACGATTATTGTCTGTGTATGTGGCATGCATGGAGAGGTAGCCATCTGTGGAGATATAGCCGTGGAGATACATGTAGGTGTGTGTGTTTGTGTGTGTGGTCATAGCCTTGCTTCAGTATAAAGTGTTTGTGACTTTGGATATCTGTTATTGTGTGTGTGTGTGTGTGTGTGTGGTGTGTTCTTGTGCTGTTGTTAGTTGTGTCACAGCTGTTTGCCCACAAGTGTCATTTCCTATCATTTTCCAATTGACCCAGCTAAAGCCATTAAGTTAGTTTCTATTAGGTAACCCTCTCATTCAGTGTGCTGATCTGTCAGCAGTGGATTTTCAGAGACAGCACTTACCTTGCCCATTTGAGTGCCTTTTGAATGTGCCAGGTTTAATAAAATTCACTGTTTCATTTCTGAAGGGGGGAAAACGTGTTTAATTTGCGCTGGGCACTTTGCACTATTTGTTGTACTCTGTAATTATAAATTTTTGAGAAGTAATCCTCATTATTATTCTAAGGCTTGATCCCTATTCATTCATTAACTGCACATGCGTAACGTAGTAGAGTGTGGTTAGTGTGTTTGTTTTAATTGTCCGTATGTGTGTGTTACATGAACAGGGAGAGGGGGAGAAAAAATTGGATAACTTTTGTTTATTATACTTAAAGTTATGCTCTGCTAATGCTAATGGTTGATCTGTTCCACTAGCAGAACCACAGGTTTTGTTAGACTATAGACACAAATACTGCTAGAGATAGTTTGTGGGTGAAACAGACCTCTACACAAACACTACACAGAAATGAACCTCCACATCTGGCTCCTTCAGGTCAACACAGAGTAATACAACCCACGGACATCACCTGGTACCTCAGAGGTCATATGACCTACTCTGAACCTTGATTTACAAAAGAAGAAATTAATAGAAAATAAAGAAGAAATTTAATGCTAACCCTCAAAGCTTTGGTGCATTTCAGTTTTGTCAATTTTTTTTTGTTCCTGTTTGCATCAAACCGAATCCACTTTAGTTCCTGTGTTGTTATTTACTGGGGTCCACTTCTTTGTCAGTATTTCCAGAATAGTCTGAGAGGTGAATTGCTACGAGTGCAGCTATTCAAATCATGTTCCTTGTTGACACCTCTCATGTGTGTGTGTGTGTGTGTGTGTGTAACTGTAGCATAGACAAATGGGACACTAATACCATCGTGGAGTTCCTGACGGAGAAACTGCTGCACTAAGCTGTCACCCATCATCAATGGCCTTCCCTCCGTGACTACAGTGAACTGAAATATAATGCGACTAACTCCTGCCTTTTGTGCATTCATTCATCCCACATAACTTTTGTTTTGTTTTTTATCTGGTTGCCATGACGATTTGGGTCTAAACTGGGCGCATCCAGGGTCCCATGTCTGATTAACCTCACAACCAGATTATATTATCATGTTTATCCTGGCATGAGAAACTGTTCAATAATAATCAATGACTGGAGTGGATGGTAGTATGAGTGAGATAAGTTACATCCTAAATTTATACAGCACTGTAATGTTATTTGTTCATAATTTATGCTTTTTTTATTAGTTTTTTAGTTTTCCACAAGCTGACAGTGTTAAAGAAAATGCTCAAAGATCTATAGCAATTTTATCACTATTGTTATGTTATGAGTAGTTACATAACCATGTAATGATAATGAGCTCCATTTTATTGGAGGGGTAAGTTTAAAAAAACCTTTTTATTTATTTCAATAAAACAGCCATCACATAATATTCAATGATTGTTTGGATAGTGATCAATGCAGAAAATAATATAATATATTATTTACAAAATTAACATACTTGTGCATTGGCCTGATATTGTCTGAGAGTTGGAAAAAATACTGCTGTCTGACAAATGATCCATGATGGTTACTTACTCTATCAAGCTAGTCCAATTTTTCTTCGCTGTGTCGTAGGTCTCCATGGAGTTCAAGAAGCATCTTCCCGTGTAACCACCAACCACAAATATTGTCCCTTCTACCACGACCGCTGAAGCCCCAGACCTGCTCACTGCCAGAGGTTCCACAATCTCCCAAGTATCCGTGACTGGGTCGTAGGATTCCACCATGCTGACTGCCTTAGAGCCGTTGTAGCCGCCCATGACGAAAATCTTGTCCTCCATGACAATAGCTGATGCATTGCGTCTTGGTCCTGACAACGGGGAGACTGCAGCCCACTGATTGGTGGACGGATTGTAACACTCCACGCTACTTAGGCAATTCCAAGAAAACTGCTGGCCACCAATGGCGAAGATTTTCCCATTGCAGGCGACTGCTGCAGATCCTTTCCTTGGAATCTGAAGGGAAGGAATGGTCCGCCATTTTTGGTCATTCAGATCCAAAGTTTCTGCAGTTTTCAGTGTTCGCGAGTAAGAAGTCCCCCCGATTGCATAAATGACATCGCCCAAGATGGTCATACCGAAATCGCTACGAGCAGTACGCAACTTGGCGTCCAGCAGATGCCACCGATTTCCGTTGTTTAAATCGAATTCTTCTACACTGTTCAACTCAAACCTCCCATCGGATCCTCCAATAGCAAAGACACTGTCTTTATATTGGGCCACTCCCATCCTGGCTCGCTTAGACACCAATTTGCTAGCTGGGCTCCAAGAATTAATCCTACGATTGTAACACTCCACTTCAGACAGAACACCGTTGCGGTTAAAGCCACCCAGACTTACCAGCGTCTCGCCAACTGCTACTAGCCCGAATCCACTTCGTGCAGCCAGCATCTGGGAGAGGAGTGTGCTCCCAGTACTCAAGGGCACTCCTGTCGTGGGGCTGATGGGACATGCCGAATTTGTGTTGTCCTTGGAGACAAGCTGGATGTTCAAAACTACCAGACCCTCATCGCGATTCCGGTTGATAACAGACACCACAGCACTGCTGGACACATTTAGGCTGCCAATAACAGACCAATCTTTAGGTGCAGGAAGATTGGTCTCTTCATTGGTGCCCAAACATTCCAGGTTATCACCCAGTAGCAACTTTCTGGCTGGTGAGGGGTGCTTCTTAGCTAGATTGATGTAGTCAGACATTGGCTTTGCTGGTGAAAGATACTTACTAGATTTCTTTGAACTAGGGAGCATCACTGTAAGATCAGATTGAAGATCCATTTCCATGAGCTTTTCCACAAGCACTTCACCATTCTTGTGTGCTGAGAGCTCGTGCAGTTCTCTTACGACAGCCATGAGGACTTTGTCCATCACAGGGCTACCTGTAGTCCAGACCTCGTGAGGGTTCTCGTCGCGCACATTAATGTTCACTTGTAATCGTGGCAAAGCGAGAATGTCCTTCCTGTTTAACATGTCCGTCAAATTCTTGCGAATGTAAGAGTCGCAAATGTGAACTAGGTGGAACTGGGAAGCCGTAAAAGCCACTTCTCTAACAGTCAGACAGCAGCCAGAAAGAAGAGAATTCCACGACGATCTTGCACTTGGCGGGGATTGAACTTTATCACCAGCTCCACTCGCGAGCAGACCAAGACTTTCTTGGTCAGAATTCAACGCATCTTCGTGAACACAATACTCTCCGGAGTCATCACCACACAAACGCTGCACGTGTGAACCGTAGCAGTCCAGAAAAAGGCGGATCTGGTCCTCCTCCCCGTCACGGCTAGTAGTAAAACATGATTTCGGGGGTTTCAAGTTTAATTCGCGGGGAGTCCCCGGGTGCGTAGAGGTCCAGCCTGGCAGAGAACCGAGAATAGCCGTTGACATTATTGTAACACCCTCGCAGTTGCTTTGCTCCGTCTTCTGGTCGGTGTGGAGATTTATATGTAGAATATTAGACCTTTATCAATTGAAAACTAATACCGCGCCTAAAACACTAGCAACACCCGCCCGCCAAAGACCGCTGTTTTGGCGGCAAAGTGTTTCCCGGGTAGAACCTTTACCTAGTCAAGATGTAGGCTTTGGCTTGATAGAAGAATTACTGACGGCGGTGCAGCTTGCTGCTGCATGCTCTCTGCCAGCAACCATTAAGATAACCGCTATTTCACACCTTAAAGATCGACTACGAAAGCGATACCTATAAATTTGTCCCAAATTATATATATTCGCGGTTTATCTTATTAAAGCACACTACCGGGAAGTAATAATAACAATGAAGTATTATTTGGTTTTGGGAATGCTCTAGTCGAGTGTGTCCTTGTGCGTGTGGTTGAGACCTTGTAGTTCATTTGGAGTCACCGTGTGGGTCCCCTGTTTCCTTACAATAAGAATTCGAAGACAGCTGTATTAAGGTATGTTAACAAGTTCATAGGGCTATAGACTCCGATGTAATCCATTAGCGGTAGCTGAATCTAGTTAAAGCTGGCGTATGAATAAATGAAAGCACCCAATCTACATTTTTGGATATGGCCGTATTGTGTGGGTCGAGGTTTTCCATTGGGCTAACCTCTAAGTTTGATAAGCTTACCTACCCTAGGCTTTTTTTTATTGTGGTTGCAAAGGTGTAAAACCCAAAGTCTCCCCACCATAGTAATGAGTAATGGCATCACTGCTCCATACTAAAAATGGTCACACTAAAAGTCCAACTTTAGATAACTTGGATAAAGCATAGTACATAGAAGTGATAACCACTCCCCTTAGTATGTCCTTGTGCTTGCTTTGGTTCCTATTGGTGTGGTCCTTGGTGCTAAGGAACTGATATTGATGGGAATGGGAAGGGTTTATTTAACAGTTGGTACGCTGTCCTTATTTACTAGCATGTGTTACTGATAACTTTTATTTAGTCTGTCTCCCAAGTGAGAGACAGAGTTGGTACCGGCAGGAAATTAAAATTTGTAAGCACTCGTGAAATTAGTACACAATTCTTGAGATGGTGTGCCTAGTAAAGATTTACTTTGGGTTCGTAAATCAAAGCAAAGCAGCTGATTGTAATGGCTAAAAATAATAATAATAAAAGAAAAGAAAAAAAAAGAAGGAAGCACAATTGCACTATCGAAGTCTTACCTCCTCATACTGAGAGTTAAGTTAAAGTTGAAATTATAAAATGATTTCTTTCCTTCAAACTTACAGACTCGGTGCTTCATTTAGAGCCTGGCGTCAGTGGATGTTTCCTACTTACACGTGGGCACCATATCACAATCCAGCCACGCAGGTTGGTTCATTTTTATAACCCCACTCCTCTTCCACACGCACGTACGCACACACACTTAGTTATAATTAAATACCCATACGACGTCTCCATGCCTCACTGAAATCGTCTTGACCAGAAGTGGTCTTTAAACTGACTACTCTTTAATTATTGGGTACTACTCCTTAATTATTGGGTCGGGGGTAGAGGAAAACAATACTAATCAATTACCATTTCCTCCCATTTTGTGGTGCTTCTGATAGGAAAATAACTTGGGGAGGAAACTCAGTCTTGACATAAGAAACATTTATTACAAGGTCTGGAATGTAAAAGGTCCCAATAAGTATATAAGGGACAATGAACACTTGCAGAAAAGGTAATAAACTATTGCCTTAATTTTTGTGGGATATTTTCCAAAAAAAAAAGCATAAGCTTTAATTATTATAATAATAATAAATTAATTGTAATATTATTACCACAAGAACTTTTTTTTTTTAATGTCGTGCTGTCCTCTGGTAGTGAATACCTAATTAGTCATTGTGTTTATAGGAACTCAAATAAATCCAATATTGTAACTATCTGATATTTAAGTAGCATCAACTGAAGCAAAGCCTCTGTGTTAAATGTTGTGGTGCCACAACCAAATAGTGGTTAATAAAGATATCATAGACATAATAATCACGTGTGGCTGCACCGATACAGACTTTGGTATAAAGCTATCAAAAATCAAAAAAATATAGGAACAAAAACTGTCATCAATACCCCTTTATTATTGCTATAATTTTTTATTTTTTTAATTAATTTATTTATTTATTTTTTGCTGTTGTTGTTGTTATTATTGTTATTGATTTTTTGTCTTCTTTACAAATCAGTGGGAATCACCACACCATGACTCAAAAAGAAATCATTCTCATTGTTTTGGCTGGTGTAAGAATTGTGATTTTTTTTTTCTGCCCAACGAAGGCAATCAAACAGCTGAATGCTTATTTTAGTTCAATGTAATTTTTCCATGTTTAATAGCTTATGTCTGCTGTAGACAGAGAAATAGACAGTACATGTATTAGCCTATACCCTCCACCTGATCTTCAAGAGGGGAAAAACCTTTGATATTGAATGGCAAATTTAAATTCTTAGCTGATGGGATTAGCGTGTTGATGGGATGGTTCTGATCAGGCAAAATACACATACAGTAGGTTTAAAAAAAAAAGCATGAAACGTTAATTGCTGAAAGGGTAAGCTTTAAAACCACCACACATGCTTGAGAGAGGTGATGATTTCAACGATTTAGGGTAGTGGGTTCTGTTTACAATGTTGAAGCTGTGGGGAGCTTATGTGGCGGTAATGTGGGAGATAGCAAGTTGGTATGCAGTGGTAACTTTATAACAACTAACTAGTTTGTTTGGTTTGTTTTAATAGATCGTGTGGTTGTTTATTAAGCTGTTTGTCTAGAGAATAACATGGCTTCCAAGTTTTGTTTGTTATGTCAACCTCTTCAGAAATAGCACTTAGCTATCCAAGCTTCAGTTTGCCTGCAGGGCATGGGACAATGCGAATGTTTTGGTATTGCCACACATTGGAGTGTGCCAGGAGAGGACAGCATATGTGGCAGAATGTGGGTAAACTTGTGAATCCAGAAATAGCAAGAAAAAAAACATTATTTGTGTCCGTCGGGCAATAAAACACCTTCATCCATTTAATCTTCTCTTTTCTGGCACCTTGGGACTGTATAAACGGAATTCTGCCCTTGAGATAAACATATTTTTGATAAACTTTTGACACTGGGATATTGTTACCTGTATATGTTAGCATGAATGTACAGTGTGGTGCTATTGGTGTGTGTGTGTGTGTGTGTGTGTGTGTGTGTGTGTGTGTGTGTGTGTGTGTTTTGGGTAGTGAAAGCAAACAGCATGCGTGTTTATATGTCAATATGCATTCAGTATAATAGTAAGAAGAGAAGCCACCATTCTAGTCTGCCCTTCTCCCGGCATTTGTTGCATCATCTAGACATGGCCGTGGTGTGGATGATGACATTTGGCTATTCTCCAGTATGGTTTAAAAAAAAGTTCATTTCAGAGTACATCTTTTGTTTGAAAATTGTTTTTAGGTGGGAAGAAACCACATGCTATTCATTTGTGTAACAGAAGAGGACTTGGTCTCTTTGTCTTAAGTGTATACTAATCAATGTAAAGTGGTGATGTAGTGTCACTGGCAGAGGGCCAAGTCTCTGAGGCAAGAGCTCATGTGATGCCAAGTGCCAGCAATTATGTGTGTGGGTGTGTCTAACCTTCCTCCCTTCCTCTGGCATGGTCTGCAAGCGTAACCCTAATTAATGGTTTTAATTAAACCGTTAAATTAATTAATCTTCTCATTTGTTGTGCCGGTAACTGTGGATCCATTCCCGAGTGCAGTACACACACGGACATGAAATTATGAAGAACTTGCAAGTGAAGGTTATTTTTTCCCACCAATCAAGCGGAACATTAATGCTGCTATAGTGTCGAATCATTGGTACTGCCAAAGTGTATGTATGTGTGTGCATGTTACAAGCATTTGTTGATTTAGAGAGTGAGTGTATCTTTATACTATAGCTCAGTTCTATCGTTCTCCCAAATATAATGTGCTTTGTGACACTACTACTACTACTACTATCAAGTGGGCATATTCCATTGTGATAAGGACTTGCGTGTGTTGAAGTGCCCAGGTTAAGTGATCATGTTTGTTTTAACGGCCTTTTGTGTGCATGCGTGTTTTTGTTTTGTTTTAAATCATACTTGCATGAAACTATTGGACTTTTACTCTCTTTCAGCATGACTGTATTTCATACTTGCACTGTTCTGTTTTTCGTAGGTAAAGTTTGCTATCTTTACTGATTTTGTACGGTCGCACCATTAATAATTCATGTCATTCCTGTCCTTGAAGGAAGGGGGTGTGTGATTTTTAAATAAAGGAAATAAGAAATGTTTAAAGTTAACTCCCTTTGACCAAAAAGTCCTATAGTGAACTAGTCCAATGCACGCACACCCAAACTATAGGTAAGATAATGCTTAAACTTAATAATTACAAGAGGCCACTGGATTGAGTCCAATCAGAATGAAACAGTCATTTATTTTAGGCTATATGCCAACCCATTTACGTTTTTATTGGTTGTTTGTTTTGTTGTTGTTGTTGTTGTTTTGTTTTTATTTGTTTGTTTTTTATTTATTTATTTTTATTTTAGAGAATGAGTCAGAGTACGCCGGCTGTTAGGTCCATGGAAGGGTTTGGTTCTGACGAAGTGACGAGTCCCTTCAGTTATGGGTCCGTGCACGATGCATTCCATCGCACTGACACTTTGGAACAGAAGTTGAAGAAGAAATACTGGAAGACTAAGCAGACGGTCATACAGAAGTTCGGCAAAGACCAGGACGAGTTTGTGGTGGCTGGAGACTCTGAGATTGACACCAAGCTTGAGGTGGGTGTGTCTTTTAAGTGGGAGGGGCTCTGAGGAAGGCGTGTGTATTGTTGTGAGGGTAAGGTCCAATTAATATCGAGTAAACATTTGCTGTGAATATAGTATCAAAAGTAAGCACCAGGATTGTTGTTTCTAGCTTCTTCTTTTTTCTTTTCTTTTTTAAATGATCAACATGATTCAAAAGGAGCTAGCTGGAAAGTATGAAATGAAATTTTGAAGAATTTTCCAGCCTGGCCCACCATGTGTGTGTACACTACTTCTTATTCTTTGCCCCACTGATTTTGCAGTATTCATTGATGCTATTGTGTATTATTGTCATTGCCACTCCCCCTCACTAGTACGCATAATCATAGTGCGTGTAGGAATGCGGGTATGTATGAATGATGTATGTATCTGTTCATGTATGTATACAATACATGTAAGACAGGATTATACATGGAGCAAGTTGTACATGTATGAAGTGTGTGTGTGTGTGTGTGTGTGTGTGTGTGTGTGTGTGTGTGTACAGCAAGCCTACCACCTCCAGTCATCCTGTACTAACCTCCTACAAGCTGTGGACATGTACGTGAACCACATAAAGAGTAAGTTGACCATACAGTTCCTGATGACAGCCAGCCAAGTCTCTTCACATGTATGTCCATTTCTATGCCTGTAACAGTTTATATTGTGCACATTACTTAAGATTAGTGCTAAGGTAGTCCCATATATAGCAACACAAAATTTTCTGGTGTTGCTCTATTTATAGATTGTACCCACTCGGTTGTCTTGTGGACTTCAACACTATGACTACAGGTGTCTCATGTAGTCCCCCTCTCCTCTTGTATCTTGTTCCTGTGTGTGTATAGTTTCCTGTTTGTGTGTGTATAGTTTCTGCTTGGACAGCATATGGTGGTCACATTTGAATAACTGTTTGCTTGTTTACTTGTGGTTTTTCATTTCCTGGCTTTCCTGTATGGGGATATGTAACTGGGTAATTTTCGGAAGCGGTTTAGTATTATCCCCCAGCTTCTCAGGTAATGACTTTCTCTTTCTTCAACTCTTCTCTGTAGCCATTACATCTGATATCAGCTATAAGCACCCCAGGAACCAGACTACACAGTCAACCACACACACGCACACACACACACACACACGCATACACACACACACTACACCACACCACACAACACACAGTCATAGCCTTTTTATTGCCCTTCACTGCAAAAGCAAAAGAGCTGCAATGTTCTCTGTCTGTTTGTCTGTCTATCTTTCAGTCTGCTATCTGTCTGTCTGTCAGCCTGTCTCTTTGTCTGTCTGTCAGCCTGTCTCTTTGTCTGTCTGTCTGTCAACAGTCAATATTTTACTTACAAGAGTAAACTGGCCATCAGTTTTGAACTAACACTGAATGATATGAAAGTACATTCACTAGGTAACTAGTGATTCTTACTGTCTGGTCTGGTAGGGTTTCAATTTCAATGGCTTATCTAGTCCTTTTATTATTGTCCTTGTTCCTGTTTATCAAAATATGGAACTTCACACCTTTATATAGTTACTTCTCACTTTGCATCAGTTTACTAGCCTCGTCCTGCCTGTCACTGCCAATTCCCCATTTCAATATTGATGCTAACACACATACACACACTTTTTTATTGTTGTTGTTGCCACTGTGTGTGTGTGTGTAGATGTGTCCAGCCAGGAGGCGGTGATGGGTGACTTCCTGAAGACATGGAGTGAAACTGAGTATACGAACGCAGGAGAGGTCATGCAGAATGTGGGCAAACTCCAGAACTCTGACTCCAGAAACAGGTTACATATTTGGGGAGGAGTAGGAAAGGGTCACCCTGGCTAGATACGCTTGAATCAGCAACATAACATACATACATAGTTGGTATACAAAGTAGTTCATGAGTACATGTAGTATGTTTAATAGCTCATGGCAACCCATTGTGGGTGCAACTGGAACCCTCAGTTTGTTCTATGCTCTACAAGTATGGAGTCGAGTGTTTATCATTTTTCAAATGACTAATTTCCTTTTTTGGATTGGTGTAAGTAGAAGCTGACACGTAAAGCATGCAGTAGGTAATCTTCCCCCCAATGGGTGCTTGTGTTTGTCTGTCTGTCACGCTGGTCGGGATTTTTTCAGAGGTGAAATAAAGGATTTTGCAGGTTCCATGTAACCTACTTTCTTATATTATTAGTGTAATTTTTCTATTTATATTAGCAAATGGGTCCTTTATTATCCTTTTTGGAACTTTATGTTCCTATTCTGTATTGATCAACTATTTCTGGTAAATCATGGTAGATAACCAGACTTGTGGGGAAATGAAGCCAGCATAAACAATGAAATAGAAACCCAGAGGAGTTTATGGTGTCTATGATTACAATGGAGTGTGTTGGTTATTGTTGTTGTTGCTGTTTTCCCAGGTTGAATTTGGTCCCGTCCCTGATGAGGATGAGGAATGAGTTCCTTGTGTTCCGGGACAGTGCAGTGACAGATCTGGACATGTCCATCCAGCAACTGGAGAAAGCCAGGACAGAGTACCGGGCAGCTCTGCTTTGGATGAGGGACGTATCCGAGAAACTTCAGAACCCAGACTACAAGGACCAACTCAGTCGGTTCAGAGAGGTGAGGAAGTACACACACGCGCGCGCACATACACACAAACTCACTCGTGGAGTGGAGTCAGTTTTTGTTGTTGTTCTTACATTAATCAGCCTTGTCATTCTAAACTCTCTTTAGTCTACTCCTTTTTCTTGGCACTGATTTTGATTGCTATGTGAGTAGACAATTAGCCTAGATCAATAACAGCCTTTTTTTTTTCTTTTTTCTTTTTTTCTCTTTGCTATAGTGCATATTCTAAGTTGTTAAAATTATTTACTGGACAATCTGTCATAGTGAGCTCCTGTAGGTAATCATGAATTTTCCCTCACTCCCTTAAAAATACTGTTGCTATCATTCCCTTGCAGGCTCAGCTGACGGTCAAGGAGACCAAGAGAAGGTTTGAAAAGCTCAAGGTGGATTTGAGTGAAAAGATAAACATGGTGTCCGCCAGTCGCTGCAACCTTCTCTCCCGTTCTCTGCCCGGCTACCAGAAGGCTGTGCTGGACTACAAGGACAAGGCCGCCACAGGCTTCCACCAGCTGCTTGTGGATCTTCGCGCTCACCACCATCATCAGTACAAGGTCCGCAAGCTCTTGGAAGACATACGAGATCTGGAGGCTGAAGAGATGCCGTTTGAGGAGCGCACGCTGGCCGAAGATGACGAGTTTTCTTCCTTGAAGCTCCCGGAACAGCTGAGAGAAGGAAGCAGCGCTGACAAGTTTGCTGGAGCTGAGAGTGACGAGTCGTTGCTAGATTTGGGGAGAGAGGGGAGTGGCCATAAAGATGGATCCGAGAATGGCCACGATGAAGCTGCTCCCGGCTGTGCTGGGGCTGGTAAAGGGTCGTCATCATCGCCATCTGAACCTGCAGGGAAAAATCAGCAGGCTCAGAATCTGAGTAACGAAGGTCAGAACCCTCGTGATCCGTTTTCGTACGAGAAAGTCACTGAAGAAGGCAAAGGTACCAGCGGTGCGTGCGGAGGGATAGAAGCTGAGCTGAGAGCCCTTCAAAATGAAGTCCTCCAACCAACTGCACGCAATGATTTTCACCTGCCTCAACCCAAGATGGATGCTGAGAATGACTCTTCGCAGCAGGATGATGCCAAGCTCAGCTCCGTCACCAAAGAAGAGAGCATTGAGGACTTGCTCAAATTGGACGACCCAATGAATCTTGCAGAGGGTGCTGCTGAGCCTGATGGCAGCCTTTTGGTCCCTAACAACGGAGACAAATTTGAGACACATGAGAAAGATCCCTTGGTCAGTGAGTGGGACAACTTCTCCTCTTTCATGCCTAGCACTAGAGATGGGACGCGCAGTCCCCTGGCAGGCTGGGAGAGTGAGTTTATGAGCATGAGCCAACCTGCGGCTCCATCACTTCCTGATGCTCTGATCCCCGAGAAGGTGCAAGATATGCCCGCAGTTGAAACATCATCACAAACTGTAGGAAATTCAGTTAATTCGCCAGCCGATTCAAGCAATACCAGCACGCCTGCCCCAACAGTGTTGCCCGATTCTACTCCTGGCTCTTCTAAGAAAAACAATCAAGTATTGGATCAGCGAGCCCAGGCCACAGGTGCAAGTGATGCGGCGCAGAGCAAGAGCTTCAATGTTGACGAGCTTCTGGGACTTGGAACTGGAAGTGGATTTGGAAGCCAACCTACTCAATCCTCGACAGCGAACGAAATTCTGTCTGCGGAACTTAAAGCAATGGGCATCTCTGTCTCCAGTGCAGAGTCAGGGAGTAACTCAGAATCTACCAAATCTTCCAAACAACTTCCTGTCGCCAGCAACCCTCAGCAGCAGCCTGGACTGGAAGACATTGATCCTACCATGTTCCATGCATCAGCACAACTGCAGCCTACTGGTGGGATGTCTCCCCAGATGATGGGCCAGGCAATGTTCCGTTCTCCATTGGGTCCTGCTCAAGCTCCTCCAGTTTTCCCACTGAGAGGGCCCATGGGAATGGTTGGCATGCCACCTAGGTTTGGTCTGGGCCATCCTGGACTCAGTTCAGGTGCAATGATGGGTGCCAGGGCGTCTATGGGACCTTCTACTGCCAACCCAGATGCAGCAAAGGAAGGGAAAGAAGGCAAAGATGGTTCTAAGGAGAAGACGTGGCTGAATTTCTTTGCTGACTTGGACCCATTATCAAACGAGAAAGCATAACTTTTATTTAAGCATTTTAGATACATTTTTTTGCCAGGTCAATGTTTTGTTAAGTTTTAAATAACCTATACAGTTACTACGTTTCTGTATAACAAAACGAGGTGTACTGTGAAGGAAACTAGTAATAGCAAAAATAGGTAAAGCTTAGACAGGTGTGCTGTGAAGGCAACTAGTTATAGCAAAATGGGTAAAGGGTAGACAGAAACAAACTTAGAGTGGTAAAGGGTTGAAATGGTATCAACAACGTGTACTTGAACTTTTCCGCTACGTATTATAAAGAGTTACTACTACCTAAGGACAACCTTACGGTAGTTATGGATAACCAGAATGAAGCTGCTGCGAACGAAGTAGATGCTAAGAGGGACTTGAGCGAGGGTGAACTAGACGAAGAAGATGATTCGGAGCCTAAATCTAAACGAACTAAGGTACACAGCGCTGGAGACGAAGAAGGGAATTGGGAGAAGATGACGAAGAGGCAGCTAAAGAAAAGGGCTAAGAATAAGCACTGGGAAAAGAAGAAGTACCAAGAAAGAGCAGATAAATATGCAGCTAGAGTTGCCTCAAAAACTCAAGAGAAGCTCTTGAACACCGGTCAAACCGAGTTGTTGGTGCGATTGGTCGATCTGATCCACGGAAGCAGAAGTCCCGAGCATCAGCCCAACCAGTACCTGAAGACTGCATTGTTCAGAGAACTAATCTCAAGCATTTTAGTTGGTAGTCCTCCGCCAGTACATGCAATCAGTGGATTGCAGGAGGTACAAGAAGGCCACAAGGTGTTGGTGGTGTGGCTGTCCATGGTGTCCGCAACTTACTACAAATCTAGTGACGCTCATTTCCAGAAGATCAAGAAGCTGAATCCGACGGTGAATTTTGATTTGCAACATCCTGGCACAAACCGGTTTGTCAAGCTCGGTCTGGAGGCTTTCATGATGAGTCTCAACAGTCCTGAGGCACAGGGCAATGGGAATTCAGAGAGCCGAAACACCACGATCAACATTCAACCTCGTAGCTTCTATCTGTTCTCGCTGAAGGAACTGACAGAGAATGAATTTCCCAATCCATCCGACGGGGAAGTGGACCAACTGGGCAGGTGTGTTTCTGAGTACGTGTGTGTACGAGATTGGCCCAATTGCGACATCAAGGAGATCCCAAGTGTAGCCAAGGTCAACGATGGGGAGGAAGATGAGAAAGAGAAGATGCCTCTCTTTGCCATTGATTGTGAAATGGTCGAGACTCAAAACGGTTCTGAGTTAGCCAGGGTGTCAGTGGTCAACGAAGAATTGGAGTGTGTTTTCGACACACTTGTCAAGCCGGAATGCCCAGTTTTAGACTATCGAACCAGATTTAGTGGCATAACTGCAGAAATATTAGAAGACGTTGAAACCTCTCTAAAAGATGTGCAAGAAAAGCTCTTGGAGATTCTCTCTCCCCATTCCATTTTCGTTGGCCATTCTTTGGAAAACGATTTCCATGCCTTGAAGTTCCGTCACCCGTTTGTCATCGACACGTCACTATTGTTCACTCCTTTAGCCACTCCCACTTGCAAGCCCAGTCTCCGCAAGTTGTCGAAGGAGCTTCTCATGGCCGACATCCAGAACTCCGACAGTGGTCACGACTCCATTGAGGATGCAATGACTTGCATGAAACTCGTTCTCATGAAGCTCAAGACCGGCACAAGCTGCAAGATAGCGTTCAACGAGTTCACACCCACCCTGTTCACTGACCTCCGCATGCAAGGCTGCACCACGGGCATGGTAGATAAGGAATCAGTCGTTCGGCTGTTTGGAAAAGGGTCATCAAATTCCGCTGTTGCTGCGACCGACGAAGAAGCCGTGGAAAAAACAAAGGAAATAGTACCACTCAGCAAATTCAACTTTGTCCAGCTTCATGGGATGGAAAACCTCTTCAAATCTGACTCGAACGCAGCGACCGAGAAAGTGCGAACTGCTGCAGAGGAGCTAGATGATCGAGTGATGGACCTTGTGGCCGGTTGTTCCAGTAAGACTGTCGTGTTCGTAGTGATGGGAAGTGGAGACATCCGCAAAGTCCGCCAACTTCAGCAACAAGAGTTCACAGACTTCAGTCGGTTGAAGAAGGAGGTTACGTGCGCCAGAACTGGACTGGTCATAAGTTTCTTAGTCAGCTAATCACGAACCTTACCGTTTCGTAGGGTTATCCTACCTGTACTTTATTCTATATTATTATGCAACAATATTGTATGCACTCATAATTGAGTTAATTGCAAAATAGTACGAAAGAAACTGTGGAAGTCCTGCAGATTTGTATAGCAGTTATGGCAGGACAGAAACAACAATGGAATTAAAACACCTAATGTTGAAACTAAGTTGTAGAACTGGCCAAATCTTTACATAATTCTTACTTAATGTTGCTAAAGATGTTATTGCATTGATAATACTTCTTACAACAAGAGTCAGAGTGTGAAAGTGAAATATCTGGGAGGGGGGAGGAGTGTAATAAGTGGTTTATTCTACCCTAGATAACTTCACTTACCCTAGTTTTGTACTAGGACGTTAACTCAATGGTGTAAAGTTAGCTTTAGAGTTTCCCCAAACCCCCAGCTGTTATTTTAGCAGCTGCTCTAATGTTAGATCTGGGAAGGTGTTGAGCTAGGCAGGTTTAATGAGTAATATCTGAAATAACAACCAAAATAACAACTGTGAATTGTCAGTTTTTTCTGGTTGTGTACCTAAAAATATCATTGTGAAGATATCTAGGGTGGAATAAAGATTATTATATGCAGAATATCTTGACAGATTAGCTATTGAAAATTTATCAAAATAAACCATTGACCAGACTCTTCATTTTCTTTTTGTGTCTGGATATATCACTTGCTGCTGTAAAAACACATGGTTGCTTTATTTGTGATATACAAAACAAAGTAAAACCATTGGGCACCTTATTCATGACAAGATGAAATTCTAATGGCTATTATTTGACCACGTCAGAGTACTTGAGATAAGTTTATTTAGAAATAAAGCAGAAACTTGAGATCTCTTGCTTGAAAAATGTTCTCTTCTTTGCATTCATTTTCTGCTTTATTCTTACAGAGCCTGCTAGTCTCCTGGAACTACATAGTGACTTCCCTGGAGTCATGTCCTGGAGAGTTCTCTGGAGTTTCATGCATCACTTTTCAACAATACGTTCAAGCATCACAGGAAATCTATCTCTACTGTTCGAGCAAGGCAACCACCACTCTTGCATCTGCTTTCACAGCTTCCTCGGCCATGAAGTACTCCGCTGTCAGGACATAACGCCAACATACAATGCGTATCTTCCTCGGCACAAGTTAACTTTCAGTCAGTACAGGAAGTGGACATCAATGGGATTCACTTCCTGAGATATGTGGAGGACTCCATTTAAATGATACTGAAGCAGTTACTTTTACTGATATGGCAGATTTCAACAGTTCTGCCAACACAATTTCCCTTTGGAATGTTAGAAGATGCAAAATTTATAACTGTATGTTTGATCTAGTCTCGCATAGCCAGACCCTTTACCAGCATAGCTGTTAGGTAAAGGGTTTGGCTACGTGTGACTATGCTTGATCATAACCGAAATGCCGGTAATTGCTGTAATAAGTGTTTCTTCATCGAGTACTAAGAGAAGAACCACTTCTATTGTCAACTCTACTGTTGTAGACAGCCAAGGATAAGAATAATATCATTAACTGATTACTACCACACCAATTTCACTATTCAAAATTGTACCTTCATGAATACCACTGTGTTCTCTGGCACAGCTGTTACATATTATGGCAGACAGTTAACTGTAGCCAACAGTACATTTACAAGTACTAGCACAACATATTCATGGTTTTATAATCGTGAAGGAGATTAATTGTCTGGTACACATAGTAGTTGCCACAGCTACATAGTAGACCGTGTAGTCTCACTAGCCAGACCCTTTATGGTTAGGTAAAGGGTCTGGCTAGCAAGACTACGACCGAGGAGGTGCGATATACTGTCATCGCCAGCTAACAGTGACAAACTGCAACTTCACCAACAACATGGCTTGGCAGTACGCAGGTGCCATCTTCAGCCATTCCCCTATGATGGTGACACAAAGTACCTTCTACGGCAACAAGGCCTTACAGGAAGGTGGTGCAGTATACAGTAGGTCCCTCACGACACTGGTGCAGAGTCATTTCTCCAGCAATGTGGCCAACCAGCGAGGAAGTGCTATATACGTACATTCTGAACTACACTGTGTGCGGTCTGCATTCACTAATAATTCAGTCACCAATGGCGGAACTGTATATAATTATATAGCTATATATATATATTATGATGAGTAATGCCCAGTACGAACACTGCAACTTCACAAATAACACAGCCAGCTACTTTGGTGGTGGAATATACGTCACTGGAATTAATAGTTCCTTGTCTGTACTTCACGGCTATTTCACCGGAACAGAGCAGTAGCTCTAGGAGGCGGATCTTTGTACTCTTTGAGCCGCTATTCTAATATTGCTATAGCAGAGTCTATATTTATCCACAATTCTGCTTCCTACTGCAGTGTATTATAGTGGATGAATTCTATCATTTCAGTGTCAGCATATCTGCTAGCATCTACACGGCTACTGGTCGCGACTTCTGGGAGGGGGAGTGGCCTGTATCAGAAGTGCCTCTATTGTCATCCTCAGAAGTAGTTTCCAACACAACCACGCTGCTCTTCATGGCGGAGTGTTTCACATTGATGAAAGTGACATATCAGTCGATGAAAGTGGATTTGTGAATAATTCAGCTTCTGTCGATGGAGGAGTGTTTTATACGTACATTCATCCGTCTTCTTGTGACATCAGACGGAGTGAGTTCACCCTTAGCTCTGCCGGAGATGACAGTGGAGTGATGTTTATTGGACGAGTTAACAGTAGAGTTAATGTCAGCGAGTGTGTCTTCAGTTTCAATACTGCCTCAGCACGGGGAGGCGTGGCTGCTTTAATTGGTAGTTCAATGTTCCTAGAGCTGGACAGAAGTAACATTTTCAACAATATGGCAATGTGTAATCAGCGCCTGAAACAGTGTTGTCATGGTGACAGAAGATGAGCTGTTCACGACCACAGATCCAATGTATCCATTCTGTAATCTCTATGATGGACATGTAGTGCGTTATGTCCCTTTACCTGCTGTAGAATCACAAGGAACATGACCACCATTAGTGCCGAGTGAAACCAGTCAAAACATTCCTAACCCAGTGACTATCACTCGTACTGTTCTAGCAAACTCTTCCCCCCCCCCCCCCCCCCCCCAGAAACAATCCAGTATGAAACCCTGCTGTTAAAATTAACAGAGTGCTTGTCAGGTGACTGCTTTTGAGCCATTTTGTGATAATAATAATTTCAACCTGCAGTATCACAATGACAAAAGAACAACAACCATCAAACCCATGGTATAAATTAGCGCGAGATATTTCGGAGCTCCTTCACCGCCAGGATGCCCTGGGGGCGTGTCTTCAGTGCTGTAATACACTGTGGAGGACGGTTGCAGGAAATGTGAGATTGTAGTGTGGTGAGTTGCACAAAATGCTCTATTGTTTAGTAAGAGATGAGATATGTAGGCTAAGTAGGTTCTGGCTCAGTAGTCTGGTGCCAAAACTTGATGTCTACTTTTTATTTAGGGCAAGGACTGATGTAGGTGGTGTGGGCTTACAGTCTTGAACTTCTTCACTTAGAAGTATCCATATATCACAAGACTTTGCTAGCACAGTACGAAGTATAGTCGCCGATTAATTTATTTCATGAAATTCTGGGGGGGGGGGGGGGGGAATCTCAATGCGCCCCTACCTCTGTATGAAACCCTGACAAAAAAGAACAATGAACCCTTCGTTATGGACTAACACTGATCAATGAACCCTTCGTATTCCACAAAGCTATGTTAATAATAGAATTCTTGTTTCATTTTGGTCTCTGACAATTGATCAGTGTTAACCCATACGAAGGGTTCATTGTTCTTTTTTTGTCAGGGTTTCTTGAATAATGGATGATGATAATAATAATAACAATAATAATAATATTATTATTATTATTGTTATTATTATTTTTTTTTATTATAACCAGCAAGTACCCCGCCACTTTGTGGGGCTTGACGTACTAATTTTTGCAAATTAAAGGTGCAGTAGCATAAGATATATTTATCCATGGTTCTCTCTCCTGATCCCTTTCTTCCTGAGCCATCTCAGTTATTATTCCCCTCAACTCATGGATTCTCTTCTCCTCCTTAATCTATCTCTCCTGCTCCTCTGTCCTTTCTGTGTATTTTCTTTCACTTTATACCTACTGTTTGAAGTAGTTACACCACTGCTGTTTCACTGACCAAACTAATATGGTAGTGTACTTTGAAATGCTATCTGTTAGCTTGCACGCAGACAGGCAGCTTGCATGCAGACAGGCAGCTTGCAGCAGACTGGCAGCTTGCATGCAGAGCCATCTCAGTTATTATTCCCCTCAACTCATGGATTCTCTTCTCCTCCTTAATCTATCTCTCCTGCTCCTCTGTATCTCTGTCCTTTCTGTGTATTTTCTTTCACTTTATACCTACTGTTTGAAGTAGTTACACCACTGCTGTTTCACTGACCAAACTAATATGGTAGTGTACTTTGAAATGCTATCTGTTAGCTTGCACGCAGACAGGCAGCTTGCATGCAGACAGGCAGCTTGCAGCAGACAGGCAGCTTGCAGCAGACAGGCAGCTTGCAGCAGACTGGCAGCTTGCATGCAGACAGGCAGCTTGCATGCAGACAGGCAGCTTGCATGCAGACAGGCAGCTTGCATGCAGACAGGCAGCTTGCATGCAGACAGGCAGCTTGCAGCAGACAGGCAGCTTGCATGCAGACAGGCAGCTTGCACCAGACAGGCAGCTTGCATGCAGACAGGCAGCTTGCAGCAGACTGGCAGCTTGCATGCAGACAGGCAGCTTGCATGCAGACAGGCAGCTTGCATGCAGACAGGCAGCTTGCAGCAGACAGGCAGCTTGCATGCAGACAGGCAGCTTGCATGCAGACAGGCAGCTTGCAGCAGACTGGCAGCTTGAATTGTTAATTTGTCAGCTTTTTTGTGCACATATATAAATACAAAACAGGAAATGACATCATTCACTAATAAACAAACTCTTAATCAGTATTGCACTGTCACCCACTAATTCCACTATTGCAAAATATTTTTTTACAAACAAATAAAAAGTTATATGATTGCTGTGTTTGTTTGAAAGCTCACAGCACAGTTTGACTCAACAAGACATATTTTTCCTTGAATGACGCTATGCCTGGCTCCAGTCACACCTGAATATTAAAAACAGCCAAAATACAAAAAAAAACAAAAAAACAACACACACACACTCAAAAAAAGCCCAAACTAAAAAAATAAATAAAAAAAAAAATTAAAAAAATTGCAGCCTTATTGTGTACAACGATACAAAAGAATTATTTAAAAGAATTATTTATGAAGATAGGCAATTTAAGACCCCTTCCTTCACTCTTTTTACAAATAAGTGGAAACCAAGCTTTCAACTGAACTTCAGAATGAAGAATGCCATGATATTGATCATGTGATCTCTACATGACTTTAAATGTTGGCACACTAATAGGCATTTTTTAATCGTCAGTTTAGGAGCATATTATTTCAAAAGTTTGAAATGCTACTCTTCAAGATCTGCTGTTGACAGACAGACAGACAGATAGACAGGCAGACAGACAGATGGATAGACAGAGACAGACAGACAGATAGACAGAGGGGATAGACAGACACACAGACAGACAGACACACACACAGACAGACAGACAGACAGACAGATAGACAGGCAGACAGACAGATGGATAGACAGAGACAGACAGACAGATAGACAGAGGGGATAGACAGACACACAGACAGACAGACACACACACAGACAGACAGACAGACAGACAGATAGACAGACAGATAGACAAGCAGAACTAAATGAGAGAGAGATGGTGCATCAAGCAAAGTGAACCCTTGGCCATACTCATACATTAATGCTAAGAACCAATTCATTGCAGAGTCATAAGTCCCTCCTCTCATCTTATCTCCAACGCAAAGCTTCTTCTATTCCAATACACCTTAGCAGCAAATTCAATCTTCAAAGCGACAAAAGGTTATCCACACTGCCAGCAGTATAAGAATAATTATTGGCTCACATGACTGTCATGTGAACACACAGTGCAAAGCTATGCTTCCAAGACAAAAGTTTAAACACTAAGTTAAAAAAAGAAAGAAAAAAAAAGAAAAAGAAAAAAAAGAAAAAGAAAAAAAAAAACGCATTAAAGAGTTAAGTTTACATGTATTGACTGGCCAATGTTAAATAACAACAACAAAAACTAGCCCAGTCAGGCAGTAGTCCAGGGGTTGGTTATTCCATTTTTCTGATGCTACAGATTTACTCTTGTCATCCCATTTCGTGAAACAATCTAGTAACTCACTCGGCACTCCAGTGGGCCTTCCTCTGACTGCTTGATAGGCCAGCACAGCAAATAAAATGGCCTACAATTTGCAACACAGGGAACCAACCAACCAAACAAACACACAAACAAACAAACAACAAGAAGTAACTCCTTCATTTAACCAATCAACATTATTCATTCCTTCTTCTACACCTCGCACAAAGCCACAACTTTAAAGAAGAAGGGTAATTTTTATCTCACCTCCTTAGCTTCAGGGTCAATACCCAAGTCTTGTGTGGTATGTATTCTCACAGACTTCAGTCTTTCTCTCATAAACCTGCAGCAATAATAATTAGTACAAAGAACTATAGACACTTGTATCTATTATACTCTGTAGATCTCAGGGCTACTCAGATAAATATTTGATACTTGAAGATTGATTTATCTTAGATCTTGTACTCATGTAAATAAAAATATTGGGTATATGGATGCCGAAACTATGAATTTGGTAAAGGGTCACCATGTGGCACATATTTGCGTACGTCTTGGTAGCTCAACCATATGTCTACACAAGTCATGGTGTAGATAATTAACCCTAAAGGAAAAGTCATGCTCAATCAATTCAATTGTAAATTAAAATGAATCATATTTATGTCATCATTGCTGTCAGTTCCACAAAAAAATAGTTCTATCTCAAAGTCCACATAATTACTAGAATGAAATTAAATTTAACAAAGTATACTTACTTCATCAAGGTCTTGTTCTTAGCCCCGCCTCCACTGACAAACAAATCAAACTCATCTTCAGCACTAAAGTATTTTCTGATGTGCGCTTCAAAATTGACCGCCACAGCAGCTGCACTGAACTCTGGAATAAAGACATGGCTATTGAACCTTATTATCACCTCTCACCTCTCTCTCTCTCTCACCAGTGATAGTGGCCATACAGTCTTCTCCGGACAACTGCAGATCTCTGCAATAACTCAATACTCTCTCCAAATATTCACGGTTGTAATGCTGCATGGTCACACAGCAATAACGAATATAATGAAATTAACAAATTATAATAAAATAAATATGCTCACGTGAGTGGCCGGACATGAAATATATTTTCATCCTCCCTCCCTCCCTCCCTTCACCCCTCACTTTTACCTCCTTCAGCTTGTTAAAATGCTAATAGCCTGAGGGGTCAATTGAAGTTGCCTTATGCATTGGCTTGATTGGTAAGGGGTCATAAAATTTGATGTAACATCATTTTAGTGATTCAGTCATTCTCGGCTGAAATAATTATAATAATAGCAAATTTTCTCACTTTAACAGCCACACTTTAACATAATTAATCACATCAAATAGAACATTCATGCACAGTAATAATATGAAGTAACCATCACAAACAGACAAGTTCATACACTTCCATTGCAGCAGTCAAAATATCCATCGCTGACTGTAATGCTTACCTCTCGGCCTGTAGACTTGGGAGGGTTCCGGAATACAAAGTTATCATTACTTAAAAGATATTCCAATAACGCCGTTGAGATACTGCCGGACTTTGCCTACATACACACATACATACATACACAGACATAACATGCATATAATGTATGCATACATGCACACGCCTCCACACTGATTCATATCACTATTATAGTAGTCCAGGTTGTCATTAAAAAGCAATAAATTGTTCAATTGAAGTTCTAATTACTGTACCTATACAAATACTATTAGTATAGCTCAATATCCACAAAAGTAAAATCAAAAGTTAATACTCTTCAAAACAAAGTTCCCAAATTCGCTGACTATTCATTTAAATAATGTTTGAGCATGAGAATATATAACAAAACGTACAATATTTCCATCTTCATCGTAGTCCACCTGGAACAGCTCTTGTGCCATCGAGTCCAGCAAAATGTTTCCTGTAAGTAGTTTCCCAAACATAGATAGATCATTACTGGTAACCCTGCACTGTATTACATAATATACCCAAGTTATATAATACCAAGCTATGTTGGTGAATAATAATTATAATATAATAATAATAATAATAATAATAATAGCAAATACCCTGCTACACAGTGGCTCTTGATGTACAAGCTTTAGCTAATGGCTGAAACACTTGGTTAGTTTATCTGTCCTCTTATTTTCTAACTTACTTATGTGACCCATATAAATGCACCCCATTGTCATTGTCGTTACTGATGACTCTCCAACAGGCTCAGCTTTATTCATGCACCATTGTTGTTATTGACGATGTTTTACGGACATGATGACGCTTTACGACATGACGACGCTTTACCAACTCGATTCAGCTCATGAATTTTTCATGAATACACACTGCAGTCATTGTCGTTGTCAAATAGCACCACAATGACAACCTCACCTCGCCAAGGGCATTTCATACATCTCCATGAACACTTGTAGCATTGTTGGACATTCGTGGCATCACCATGGGCATTGTTTTTACATCTCTATGGACACGTGTTACCATGTTATGCCATGTCTGATGGTAAATTACTTTGCCAGCTACTCTGACATCATACATTCACAAATAGCTCATACCATTCTTCTGCAACAAGATTTCTTCCCCCCCCCCCAAAAAACAAAAAAACAAAACATAATAAAACTGGAAAAACAACAACAAAAACAAAACAAAAACAAAAAACAAACTATATCAGCTTTATTTCAATGTGTTTTAATTGTATTGTGCACTGCGTTTAGTTCAGTTTAGTTCTGTTTAGTTCAGAATTCACCCATCTGCTGTACATCCCTAATCAATTAGATTTAATGTTACATCATAATCATAATCATCATCATCTCACCAGGTCCGCAATCAAAACCAACCAGCCTTCGTCCTTCCCCGTCTGCAATCAAACCCAAACAAGACTAGTCAGCAAACTCCGACACATCTCCTCACTTCTCCTCACCTGGCAACAATGCTGCGATATTACTGATCCCGCCAATATTCAATACAGCCCCCACACGTCCCTCCGTCTTCTTGAAGTGCTGGTCAAGCACCATCCTGTCGAGGTAAGGCATAAGGGGGGCTCCCTGGCCCCCCACTGAAACGTCGGCCATCCTGAAATCTCCCACAGTGGTGACCCTACATTCATTAGCAATCACAGCCGGGTCCCCTATCTGGAGCGTAGAAGCAATAGAATAGCCACACAACGTCTGGGGGGACGGACTGTGATATATAGTCTGACTGGAAACAACAACAACAACAAGCAACAACAACAACAAAATATTAAACAAACCAAATGCTAGACAAAAGTAGCAGTAACCCATGATCGAACAAATATACTTGTACACACCAAACAAGATGAATTTGCATTCATTGGCAGTTAGAAAATGAAAGGAAAATTGGCCCGTCACTACGGATTGAACTGAAGTGATATATATGGAGATATAGTAGCACGGAAAAACTGTGGTATTCGGGATTAATAGTATGAGTGTAGTGAGAAAATTTTCACGAGGCAAAGTCGAGTGAAATATCTCGCCGCACGAGTGCTATTTATTTGAATACCGCAGTCTTCTGTGCTATATGTTAATACTATAGCCAAATATTTCTGCAGCTAAGAAAACCATAATTTTGTATTATTGGTGAGCGAGAGAAGCGAGCGAGACACTCTCAGGGGTAACACAATTGAAAATCGGAGATGTTTGTTTGTTTATTGGCGAGCGAGCGAGACAGTATTAGGGGTGGATAATGCAAAATCGGGTATATGTTATATATATGTATGTATGTATGGATGGTACGTATGCTCTTTAAACGCGCGCGGGGGGAACTTTTTTCTCCTAAAAACACGGCTATTTAGGCTTGACTCCAGTTTATTCTGAAACTGCAGCATTAAGCAAACCTTACTTTATACTTACGCTCCAAAGTATGAGAAAATTCCTGCTAAAACGCTTGTTTTCAAGACACAAAAATTTGATTCGACAGGTTACTATGGCATTGAAGACCCTTTTCCAGACTTAATTTCAAAACTTCGCCGTTTTATGGGGGGATACAGAGTGCCGGTTGCAGTTGGTTGTCAAGAGCCGTTGGTTGTCAGAATGCCGTAGTATTAATGCTATGGAAGCTACTACTTCTTGAGGGAAGCTGAGATAAGTACGCAATTCCATATTTGTTAGCTAAATATGCAAAATTAACTCTGGCCTTTCTTTTTTGTAGCTAAGAGCTAGTCAACAGTGACTGGTAAATTCAAATAGTCAGATTGGCTCAAATTTCAAAAGTTACCACTGCTCAAGAAAATGAGGTAAGAAAGTAATTTTGTATTTGTGTGCAAAAATTGATTGTCTTTTGTTTTTGTAGGTGAGAGCTTGTTGTCAAGAATTCAAGGTAATTCAGATGGTCAAAGTAACTTCAATTTGATACTACAGAAGTTATCAATACTCAAGAATGATGTAAGTAGTAATTCCATATTTGTTGACTAAAATTACAAATAATAACACTGGTTTATTTTTTATCGTAGCTGAGAGCTTGTTCAAGAGTTACTGGTGATTGAGATTATCGGAATGGTTGATGTTTGATACTACAAAAGTTACCATTAATAAGGTAAGAGAGTGATTTTGTATTTGTTTGCTGAAATTAAATGTCATAACTGCTATTATAGTGTTTGCATGAAGTAAGCTAAAACATAGTAACATTTTATGTTACCTAACTATCAGGCTCGCTCGCCATTTGTGCTCAAGCACACCACTAGTATATATGTTTAGACAACGTATGTCATTTTGTACTTTGACCCTCGCGTATTTTTGTGTTTGCTATGTGTTCAACCCCGTCCCAAACTTCACTAAACAGAATCCTCCGGTTTATCAATCATTACCCGTATCACCCTAGAAATTGAATTGTTTACCGCTTTGAATTCTTTTGCGGGTACAGTTAAAACTCAAAAGCATATGGGAGCTCTATTTCTATTTGAGTTAGTGGCTGTTGTAAGTTAATACGCTATTTGTCACAGTTATAAGCACTACGCAACAGTATTTACTTGAAAATTCATTGTCCACTAGACTAACATCGAAGGTAAGTCTTGCGTAGGTATGTTCAGTTGTGTGAAAGTATTGTGCGTTACAACTACTACACAAAGAAAACGTTTAAATAGCGTGACTTGATTTTGTTGCTTCTTTTTCAATTCAAACAGTTGCGGGAAGCGGTTACTATGGCATTGAATCCCCTTTACTGTATATACGTAATTTAAAAACTCGATTTTATTTTAGTAGCTTGAGTGTTAGTAGTTAGAATCTATCGTTTAACAATAGTGTGGTTTAAGACTCGCTCGCCATTTGTGCTCAAGCACACCACTAGTATTTCTGTCAAAGAAATTTTTTCATCCCAGTTTTGCTACTTTTTTTACTGTTTGCTAAATAGCTTCGCCATGACATTGCCTAGCGGGTAAAAGTGCAGCAAGGTCACAAAGAGATAGCGGTGACCAATCAGATCATTATTTCAGTTTTCCACTGCTGTGGTATTTCAAAATAATACCACACTTTATTGAAAAATGACTCTGCTATGGTATTAGCTAATATATTATATATATAATTACAATTTTCACTCACCCATGAGACCCAATGATCTGCACACGGTCCATGTCCAGCCCCGCCTCCTTTACCACTGCTTTTGCTGCATCTGCAAATACTTTACCCAGCAGCACATTGCAGGCACATATCTGGTGTACTTTGCCCTCTGAGCACAGATGAAGGAGCTCGGCCTTTATGCCCCCAGGGTATGGCCACGTGATATACTTCAACTGCTCAAACTCCAATCTAACATAAAGGAAATTTAAACTTATTATTACCCACAAAAATTTACGCTAGAGTTTTTTTGTTTTTGTTTTTCATTCACTAGCTAGCTCGCAAGGAACAGATATTATGAAACTCAATTAGTAGCTAGCTTCTCAGATTCACTTTGATCTCGCCTCGGATATCTTCAACAGAACTGCATCTACTCCATCCATGCTAGTTCCAGAGTTCAGACCAACTACAATAGTGCTCTTACGGGAAGCACGGCCCACGGGGTCGGGAGAACCAGCCTCCATAATGCGTCGTTCCATCCAGTGTGCAGGCTAGTCTCGCGTAGCCAGACCCTTTACCAACCGTAACCGCTACGCGGGGCACCCCAAAAAGGGTGCTCCAATTATCACATTCCAATGCTTGCGGTAGCCAATGACGTCACTGCCAAGGCCGGGTAGCAGCTCTCCTCTATTCATGCTGGTACGTTTATTGCTTGCCAGGAGTGCTAAATAGTCTACGAAAACAACTTCACCAGTTTGACGAAGTCACGCAACGTTCTCACCCTCCCAGATGTGATGTTGACGTCACATAGTATACCGCAAGCTTGCTGGAATGTGATAATTAAGCACCTTTTTGGGGTGCTGCTGAACAAGCCGTTGTATTGTATGTTCCCAGACCCTTTCCTTCCCCGCGTAGCGGTTAGGGTTGGTAAAGGGGCTGGCTACGCGAGACTATGTTGCAGGCCAAGAAGAGCTACTTTCCCCCTGGAATTCCCCACCGTACAACTCCAGCTAAACTCCGCCCTCGCTCCGTTTTACTCCGCCCCTCATTTTGAGACTCCGCCTAGCGACCTCTCGTCAGTCAACATACTGGCAGCTGAGCTCTCTTGGTTTTACGGGAGCTATGGCTGCAATAGCTAGTAAAGAAGGGCAGGAGGTAAGATGAAATATACAAATGTTTGGGGAGAGGTTTGTCCGAGTTTTAGCGGGATATTGCTGGTGGTACTTGGCTATAGCTAATGACCAGCTCTTAAATTCCAAATTGTACATTAGCAAGTTAGCTAAATACTACAAAGATATTTCTAGCTAGCTGATTGTTGTTATTACGGCAAACATGTAGTTAGCTGGGCCAAGCATAATTCATTCTTTGGTTCTTATAAATTTACCACTTGAAAGTGTCCAGAAAGTAAATAAAATGATGGCTTGGCAACACAGACTAGTTATACGGGAAAAAAGCTTGGTAGTAAATTTCTGCTGTCAAGTTGGAGCTTGGGTGAGCACTGGACACTGGCACATTGTTTAGTTCCTTCAAATTTAAGCAAAACGCACGTATTTAATAGAACACTATTGGCATGGTGATGGGATGGGCTTGGAGTCTAGGCAGTAGTGTGGTTTGACAGAGTCACAAGAACATAGGATCATGTGAAATACAGAGAGCAGATAAGATTGTTAAAATGCGATTTAATTTCAATAAGAAATAATTGAGTACAATAGTCACATTAGTTTTTAATGTATGTGACATAGTTGCAGAAGTGGGTGTGACTTCTAGTGAATGTATATATAATAAAAGTGGGATGGGGGTGTAAAGAGGTTTATGGTCCCACCGGACATACCATAGTTATCTACTGTACGTGGTTGTTAGGATGATGTGTTGGCCAAGTTGGATTTTGAAGACTTGAACTTGACCTCTCAGGAAGATGATATTCTGAATGAGGACGACGCCCTAGCAGGTGAGGAGGCGGCTTGAGCAGAATAGAATGAATTAGTCACCTTGACTTATTCATTCCAAAGTATGGGGTAGGCGTTGACAGCTAGAATATAGTATCTGAGCATGTTAAGGCCGGGAGATGTTTGGATAACTGAACACCATAGATAATGTACTATAAAAACACTAATGAAGGGGCATGGTGATTAAGCAATTATTCGTGTCTGAACGTCCAACTATTAGATTTTGTGTGCTCAGTTAACTGAAGTGTTTGGATTATTGAAGTTTGGATAGTGAAGTCCTAACTGACCTTCTACTGTAACTCCTTGTTATCTAGTATATGCAAGACAAGAGTTTGGGGAGTCACTTGCATCACTTTTTGTACAATATATGCTTCAAGCCTTTTCACGTGATAAATCTTTGGCCCCTATCTTCTCTCTCTCTTCTGTGTAGTCCCCCATCTTTCATCTTCATATTATTTCCTATATTTCATTTGTGGGGACCAGGACACATCCAGGAGAATCTGGAGGATGAGTTGGTGCAGGAGGCGCTAAGAAAAGGGCTGGATCTCCGCCAGTACTCCAGGGAGATCGAGTCAGAGCTGTGCAAAGTGGAGATGCACTCAGTACAGGATTGTATCTGAACAATAAGTAGTGGGGCTGGATAACATATGGGTGGGGCTGGATAACATATGGGTGGGGCTGGATTAATGTGCACATATCATGATAACTGCTTGGCTAGCATGTGGGTGGGACTGGATTAAATGTGCACATAATATTATTGTTATAACTTCTTGGCTAGCATGTGGGTGGGGCTGTGCTATACACAGACAGCTTGGGCTGGGCTCATTGTGTGAGAGAAGTCCTTCACATAATGGACCTCAAATGCTTTAGATCAATAGTAGGTTAGGGGGAAGGGAGGGAGTCAGTAGGGATTGATGTCATACTCTTCAATAAATTCCTTCCTCAAATCAGGAGAAAATTTTAATGGGGGTGAGGAGGGGGAGGGGGGGGGGGCATCAGTCTATAGGCTGCTATTATCTGAAGGTCTAAACAGGGTTGTTAAAGGTACAATCAAATAGTTAACTATGAGTCACTCTTGCATACAAGACAAAGTTGGGGGGGGGGGGGGGGGGGGGGGGTGGTACCAGCACCCAGTGCCTATCCACTACTAACTTAACTCACACAATCTTTGCTCAACCTCTATACTCATGCCATTTTTCTTGACTATAGTGTGTGTGTGTTTGTATGTCAGATATCAGTCAGAGTAAGAATATAGCTAGTCTACACTATCAAATCAAGAACTGCGATGACATCCTTGCCGTAAGTTGATGAATAGGGGTTCATTGGGATATCCTCACTGAATAGGGAATAGGGTATTTAGAGTGAAAATTATGAAATTAGCTAGCTAGTAAGTTGAATTGAATCTGACTGATGCTGTTTACAACCGTTTTATTTATGTTACTCTTTATTTCTCTCTCTTTCTCGTGCAGAGAATGGAGGAGATGTTGAGTAAGTTCCAGAGTGACCTGGGTAGTATCAGTTCAGAGATCCAGTGCCTGCAGGACCAGTCCAATTCCATGAGCATCAAACTCAAGAACAGACAGGTAGGCGGTACACATCAGTCCATTGATTTCATCTACACTTTAATTGGATAGCTTACTGATGCAGATTATATTTAAAGCAGTGGTTTGGCAACTCAGTGTCGTGTGTGTGCATGTGTTTGTGTGCGTGTTAGGCTGTACGAGGAGAGTTGAGTCAGTACGTGTCTGAAGTTACCGTGACGGAACACCTCATCCAGTGAGTTGGAGTTATTGAAACATGTCACATGACTGGCAATGTGCAATTGGAAGGTAATAAAGTTGGGGTGCTTTAATTATGACAACAACAACAACAAATAACAAACAGTAATAGACATTTTTTTGCTGTGGTATAAAAGTTGAACAAGCTAGTCTATTTATGATGATGCTATCGGAAACCTAAATTTTATTGTAAAGTGCTAATAGTTCTGAAATTTGTACACCTGTGAAATTGTCTCGTTTGCTTTGAGTAGTTCAAATATAATAGTGAATTATTTAGTTGATTTGTGTGTGTATGTGTGTTTGTGTGCAGACATATTACAGACACTCCAGCCAGTGAGAGAGAGTTTCTGGAGAACCTCCATGATTTGGATCAAAAGATTAATTTCATTAACTTACAGGTACTGTAAGTATGTGTGTTTGTATTGGGTCTAAATGTATCAATTCAGCTGCATGCATGCATGCAGATGTGTGTGTGTGTGTGCTTGAATGCATGTAGATGTCCCTATGTGGGTGGGATACATACACATGTTACAGATATATCCTATAATTGAGAGTATCATCTAAGGTTTATTGTATTTATTCTTTCATAATTTCTTTGGTCTTCCCTAAAGTACGATAACTAAAATAGTTTTTTAACAACCAATATATATATAACCAAAAGCTGACTCAACACTTTGACTTCTTGCCGGAGTCCTCCTCAGGGGTCAATGAACTCTCCATGGCGATATATAAATATAATGTAAACAGCAAGATACCTGATGGGCATGCTTACTGTGTAATTACTGAAATATTGGCTGCAGTACAATAATTATGCAGCTTGCACCTAAAGGGAATCATTTCATGTACTATTTGAAAGTTACAATACAATTCTTTAATATCAGTTATACTTGACTACAGGACTTTAATGACTGTCGTGCTGTGTTTGATGTGAGAGACGTAGTGGACAAACTGAAGATCAAGGCAATCAGCAAGACGAGGGAGTTCATTCTGCAGAAGGTTTACCAGTTCAGGAAACCTATGGCAAACTACCAGGTCCTGCAGAACCAGCTGCTCAATTATAGGTACGTGTGTATGTGTGTGTGTGTGTGTACATGCGCACACATGTATGTTCATCTTATATTTATTCTTTCATTTGATCTAATTCCTTTTGACAAGAACAGCATGCTATAAAATAAGTTTTAAATTTTTAATTGAAAAATTTAACTTGGAAAAATCATCGAACTTCCACAATTCATGCAGATACAGCATACCTTGAATAAAGTTTGCCTTCCATTGCTTCCTCCTAGGCTTGAATGGCAGAGATATATGCAAGACAAGCTATAGAGCCATCGTATGCATGAACAACTTGTGGTGTTGCTACTATTATCATCTCCTCTTGCACTATCTCTTCTTCTACACCTGGCAATGTCACAAGTGTATGGTTCTCCTAGTGATTATGTTGTGTTGATGTGTACTTAGGTATTTCAATGAGTTTCTGATGGCTCACAATCGGGATACTGCATTGCAAGTACGAGGAGAGTATCTGGACACGATGGGGAAGATATATTACTCCTACTTCAAGGACTACTACAACAAGCTGCTCAAGATGCAGGTAAGCCAAGTTTAGAAGGGGCGGTTTAATTGGATCAAATGTACTTAAAATATCAACTCCAAGTGCTGGGATTCGGGCGAATTGCTTGCCAAATACATACTGTTAAATCAGGATTTCTAACAAGTGCAGATTTGGGAAGGCAAGATAAGGTACACTGGTAGTAGCAGTGCAAAACAGCACACACTGAAATAATTATGTGTTATGTGTAGAATTTGTTAGTTGTATAGAATAACATTGTATAGCTGAACCGAGAATGTTAGGTAAAGGGTTTATTACTTAATTCACATTGTTTGGAATGTTTGTTTCTGGGCTTTCTTGATCGAAAAAATGTCAATGTGATTACATGCACCCTACATATAAATTAATAAATAATTATGAGCAGTTTATGTATATTTTCCCCCCTTTTTGACACATGAAATGGAACATCATTTATTGAACTTCAATAAATGAAATAGCCTGCTGTGTGACACAATTAATGAGAATTATTCGGATGTTTGATTAGAATATTAGGAAGATGTAAATAAATAGATCTGATGAAATGGTACAGTAGCTATGGTGTGAACGAATGGCTCTAATGTGCAGGCTACTCCTCATGAATTATTGACTCCTCCCCAATAATTTCCAGAGGCCTTTGTGAGGTTTCATGCATCTCTTTCAAACTTTCTGAATGTTCATCCTGTAAAAAAATTTGAGTTCCTTCCAAAGTTCTCCCATCATTTTCCAATGTGTCACTTGGTTTAATGAGAGTTTCACTTTGTTCTCCTGAACTTTCGCCAAGCTCTCCTTCTGAGGTACTAGGTTGATGACTCCGCGACGCTCCTTGTTGCTCGCTATCAAGCGGTTGTTGTTGCTGAGCAAAGATGAAGAGCTGCCCCAGGCGTTCCATTCCCTGAAGAACCATGTGGGTGAGGGTTTCCTGGTGCCGTAGCTCCTTTTGCCTCCACTTCTGCCTCTTTTCCTCCATCCTTTTCTCGTGCTCCATCAGTCTGTGTTGGCGAGCGTCTTCCCTGGCCTCTGCCTTCTCCTGCAGTAATGCCATGAAGTCCAGGAAGTGCCTGTCCATTGGTTGTTGAGTGCCTGTTATAAATAGTGGTATAGAAAATATGCAACAATGAGGAAATTGCGGAAGAAAATTTGTGATTGGCTATGAGATGTTGACTTAAAAACATCATGATTTTAGAGGGTGATGAAAGTGTAAAAAAAATTGTTAAAAATAATACGTTTTATCGAGATCATAGGTCACGTATAAATTCTATATTTAATGCTTCCATGAATGCCCTCCACCCCCAACTCCAAGCCAGACAGACAATTTATTTATTAAAGTTTCAAATGCACTTTACAATCATGGCTGGGAGAAAATATAATTTTCACTTCAGATGATATCTGACAATGGTGTTTTATATTGCATTTGCTACTTACATACTTACAGTGGAACATTGATTATCCAAACTAATTGGGGAAAGGGGCATTTGTAAATTAATTGTTTGCATAATCAAATTAAATGCAAACTAATGAAAAGAAAAAATCTTGCTGCCGTATAATTAAGGACCCAAAAATACTATCTATTTTGTATGTGAAAGTTGTCGACTTCTCCTGCTTTCCTGGCTGTCAGTGATGGTGGACTTGGCAACTTCTAATGCTCTTGAAACTACAGTATCAGTAGCTCTTCCCTTCTTCAAGCGCTCAAATTTCAAGCTTAGTTTTGAAAAAAAAGAAAACTTTAGCAATCCGTTTTAACTCTTTCAGCCATTGCCTCTGCACGAAAATCAGAAGGTAGCTGCTCTTCTAACAAAGAAATGGGACCCAAGTGCCACTAAATGTGTGCGTGGTCTTATTTTCTTGTTTGGCTACTTGATATTTCGGATGATTGAGGCGTTCGGATAATCAACATACTGTAGTCAGGATAAAAATCAATTAATTATTGAATTACAGAAGCTTGTTGCTTCCCTCGTTCAAAGTGTGTGAACTAGTAAAAATGATTAATTTAGGGAGTAGCAAGGATGAAATCAACAGATTCATTTTACTATCCAATTTCATTCTCCCCCGCACACTTTCCCTAATTTCACTTACTCGTCTCTAATTGTGCTCTCTGTTGCACTCCGTCAGCTGACCTCCCAGCTTGCCCAACCTCCGCCGCCATTGCATCTTCACTGCTACCTCTGCAGCTATGAGAGGTCGGCAAGACTAATCCAGAATGAAGTGCCTCAGGCCCCCCTGACAATAATGGGGTGTTGGTGGTTCCTTTAGTCTGGTAAAGTTCAGAACATCCTCCAGCCTCATTGGAATTCCGGCTTGTATTGAGGTCCTGGTCTGCCCCGGAGATGTACACCACGTGTGGTTGTGCCTCCATAATGTTGACTTCACTGTCTTCTTCCTCTATTTCTTCTTCCTCGTTGTCTTCTTCTTCTTCCTCCTCATCTTCTTCTCCGTCTCCTTCTGTTTGCACATAAAATTGAACAGTTTGTGGCTAAGTGTGTTATGTACCTGTTCATAAAAACTCTCTTCCCTATTCACACTAACCATAGTAGACAAATGCCAAGCCCTCTGTGTTTTAGAGCAATATCATTGAGGTACCATTTACATACAACAGAATCATTAACTTTAATATGCACAAGTATTCAGAATTAAAGGGTAACTGTGGTGGGAAAAAAATTTTCTGCAAATATCATGAAAAGTACTCTCATATTATGTATAAACATGGCCCCAAACCATATAACTCAAAAGGGAGTGGTTGCTTCACAATGGCACCATTCTTTACAGCTATGAGAGTACTTTTCATGATATTTGCAGAACATTTTTTTTTTCCACCAGTTACCCTTTAAATGTACCAAGGATGTTTGTGAGAAGCATGTGGAGGGGGGGATACTGAGCGATTAATAAAATGAGTCAGAAGAATGACTGAATTTACCATGATAGAGTGACGGAGGTATAGCCTCTTCTGAATGGCCCATCATGATGCCCAGTTTCTTGAAGTGCCTGTGTTTAATCTCTCGGCCATCCATTCTTGCCTTGCTGGCAGCCTGAAACAGTGTTTATGGCAAATTGCACTAATAGCTTTATTATTTTGGCAATGAGTTGTTTCATTGCTACACTTTGATGGCAATATAGCTGTAGAAGTATACTACTAAAGTGATATGGATGCACTTACGGAAGAAGATGGTTTTGTGTGGGGGGCTGACAATTGTATGTATAGTCTACTTATTTGGCGTGTGTACACAGATGCAAAATCATAAGCTATTCTTTTTAGAAATCGTACACAACTAACCAGGCCTGTAGGCAGGGTTGGTTCATGGGGGCTTCTCGAGTGAGCTCCCCGATTGGTATTATCTGCATTAAACAATACAGAATTAAAAATATTTGGTCGCCAATAAGCAAGCGGTCCTGGGTTCAATTCCCGGTGGCAACCAAATATTTTTAATTCTGTATTGTTTAAAAAGTCTGTGAAAGAGAGAGAATACATCTAATAAAGTATCTTGTTGTTTGGCGAAACTTCTGATAGTTTACAACAACAGATCTTTCAAAGAGGCTGGTTATCCTAGTCAATGGTTAGCATAAATCAACATGCAGACAGAGCTCTGATCTTCCGAGGCTTCAGCTTAGCCCAGTTAGAAAGTTGCACATACAGTAGAAATAATACACACAAAAGTTTGAGCAGTACTACATCAGAGGATGGATACGCCCTCTTTAATATGTCACCTTACTATTAGTGGACTCCCAATTAGCAAGGGGAACTGAACAAACTACTTGATGTTAGTCTACCAGTCCCTTTTCTCAGAGGGTCTGGCTATGCAAGATTAGATGCAGACTACCTGCAAAACTGTGAGCCCCACTCCCTGCCCTACAAAGCATTCTCTAAAAACCAGGGGAGGCAGAGCCCCCCTGGCTAATAGTCTAGGGGGGCAACTGCCCCCAGCCCCCCTGGTTCTTATGCCAGTGGAATGCATGTGTTCTTTACAGCTAGAAATTTTGAATTGTTATTCTTTGAGCATACAAGAAGTTTCATGGCCTCTCAGCCTTCACATGGTTGCTTGTAATGCAATCCAACTAACCTTCTTGTAGCGATACATCAAGTTCTTCATCCTGTAGCGGCAATGCTTTTTGGAAACCTTGAATCCCATATCATTCATACAGTTAGTGATGTCATCATAATCAGGCCTTCGTCGCTCATGGCCTTTCTTCTTCCACAGACTGAGAAGAGCCTCTGTAGCCTCATCTGTCCATTGGTATCTTCCAGACATTTTTATTCCTTGCGTGCAGCTTTCTTGAGCCTTTACTTGAGCCTTACTTGACTTGTTCTAAAGCTGGTTCCAAGTCTCACTGCATACTCAGCAAATGTTGGTCACATGGACTTGGTGGTCTCTGGTCTCATTCTTGTGGGTTGTTCCAATGTTCAGTGGTCTCTCATCCAAGAAGCTTCTCAGGCACTCTCATAAAGGCTCAGCTAGCTCATGTGCTTTATTTGGAATGGTGGCACATTTCACCTTTTATAAGCCATACACATGTGGTTCCATCAACACATTCATTCTTGTAAACAGGAACAAGAAGTACTTTACCATAGCTTTCCATTGACTTCCTCAGGACCCGGATGTATATGTACAATTAACATTGTGAGCTTAGAAAACAGTAGTCACTGAATAGTACTTGTATATTTAGTGTGTATTAAGCCACACTATACCCATTATAGCTACAAGGCATTCAGAGAACAAAGCCTAATGTTACAGTGACTTCTATAGTTTATTGAACAATGCCTAGTGCTGTAACCTTTTGGTCTGTGTCTTACATTGTGGTGAATAGGAATCTGGTTGGGTAGTTCAATAGATGATATCCTGAGCACTTTCATGCCTCCATTGGCACCAGGGATAACTCCATTGGAATATTATTATAGTCAAGCTACCCATTTACGTATGATGTTCCTGACAACAAAACTATGAAGTCCTAGAGCACGTTACCAAGGATAGTAAATAAAAGAAAGGGGAATGGATTAGGTTGAACAGAACAATCTTAAAATGATAATCAAATCTCTTTTCAGTAAACAGTTTTCCTCCCACCCCACAACTATTCTGTGGCCAACCATTGAATCTACTATCAGTTGCTATGTGGTGTTCGTGATCGATGAAGCGCTTGCTGTGGTCACTAGTGTATGGTAGGCATTACCAAAACTACTTCAATTTCGACCACATTTTTTTTGTTAAGAGCCAGTCATCCTAATAGAAATGAAAATTGTGCAGTTTATCAAGTGCAATTTATTAAGTTATGTATAAAAAAAAATGCGTAATCCAGAAATGGACAAAAAAGTATTGACCAGACAAGCTGTGACAGTGTAACAAGAAATTAAGAATACGAGTTATTGATTAGTTTAGGCTGGTACCGTGCAAGTCAGTAGAGAGTGAATATTGCCATTTTATAATTTGTGCTGGGTGTCTGACGGTGCTGCCTTGTTCTGACGTACGGTGTGGTATGGTTCAGTCACCACATCCATAGACACACCCACTGATCCAACGTGTCTTTCTTCAATAACATTAGTCACCGAGGTAGAGCTTGCTGCCGAGGTCGCTTCTGCCCCTCCTCCAGCAGCGGCAGTCACATTAGTGAGTGGAGCAGCCACACCTCCTCTCTGGTGTTGGAAAATTCGCTCCAGAGTTTGGAACACCATCTGGAGCATCTGCTGCTGGTGGGACAGCTCCCTCTCTCTCCTCTGCTCCTCCCACTGCAGCTCCTTTTCCTTCCTCTGGCCCTCCCAGTGGACTTCCCTCTCTCTTCTCTTTCCTTCCCACGCAAACTCTTTCTCTTTCCTCAGCTCCGCGTCCCTCTGCCTCTTCTCGTCTTCCTCCCTCTCTCTCTTGCTCTTCTCCCACTGCCTCTGCTCCCGTCTCCATTCCTCCTCCCTCTCTCTCCTCTGTTCTTCCCACTTCTGCCTCCTCTCTTCCATCCTCTCCTCGTGCTCTAGCAGTCTCTGCTGGCGGGCATCCTCCCTTGCTTCTGCGTCCGCCTGCAGCTTGGCCATTAGTTCCAGAACACTGCTATCCGTAGTTGACAATCTTCTGCTCTGGATAGTCCCTGAAAACCCAGATATGTACACATGACATAATTGTATCACATCTCTCTGGGAATCTCATGCCTTCACCCCACTACCCCCTCCCAACCCCCTCTGATCATGATATGATTATAGGATATCACCTCTGATTATGACAGGATTGTGATACTGAATCAAATCGTGATTTTTAATGAATGATTCACGATACATTTATACTACTGGTATCGCCCAGCACTGACATATTATTGCCCACCTTGGGTTTGGGTGTTTTCTTCCCTGATTCTGTTACTAATGAAGGTAGGTGTGCTGGTGATAACACTGGCCGCAGAAACTTCAGGCATCTCACTGCAAGCAGTGTTGATAAACTGGGCCCCAGGCAACTGGTGGTGGCTCTGAGTAATAGATATGGAGTTGGTTGGCATCTCAATGGGGGTTATGCCATCACTCTGCAGCTGGTAAGGGTCATCAGACATGGACTCGGCTGGTATTGCTACATGGTAAGTGGTGGGATAAATGAGCTGTGTCTGAGGTTGCTGCTGTTGGTTCAAATCCTCACCATCTTCTTCCAGGTCTGGTATTTCATCTAAATGACAAGTGTAGTTAAGTATTATCGAATCAGTCGATCACGCAGGCCAAGAATTTTAGACCCTGCACATATTTTCCGCCTCCCTCCCCAAATCGACAATGCTTTTAAGCCACATTCAATATCCTGCAGTGAATAACGTCCAAGTGCCAGTTAATGAAGCTTAATAATTAGATAAAGGCAGCAACTGTATTCTAATAATAATAATAATAGCAACACACAACTCTTTTACACACATACAAGCACACACTTGTTCACGAAATATACCAGCACAAGACTTACACTGTAATCTCTTCGTGACTTGACTATTGGATAGATTTTCAAGGGGTAAACAATTATATTTCCTAGGATAATACGGGGTAAGGGTTGCTAAACCAAAGGATTCTGTTAAAGCTAGCTGCCTTTCAAAGTGTGCTCCGTTTATTTTGTACCAGAGCTCTATTTAGCATTACATTGCATTCTCATAGTGACTTGACTATTGGACAATGGATTTTCAAGTAAGAACATAAGGGGTATAAACTATGACAAATACTGGATAACTTACCACTGCCATTAATAAAATAGAAAATGAACTCCGCTAAATTTGTAAAACCTAACTGCGAACATCTCTCCTCCTTTGTCTCTGTAGCTCTTTGCCCTTTTTCCCCCTGGCATTATTTTGAAGTCTTTTCTCCTAGACTTCTTGCACCTGCGCTAATGTAACTTTTTAAAGTAGCCTCTGGGCGTAGACATATACTGACCTCTTTGAACTGTGCATATATATACCAAAATCTCAATTGAGACACATGTGAGGAGCTCGCTTCGCTCGCCCAATAATAATAATATTCACAATAATAAATTAACACTTCATTGATATTCCTCAACTTCTAAACAATCTTACTACTTCTACTTCTTTAGTACTACTTTTATAGTATTGTCTCAAAGCATTGACTGATACCACATAGACTTCATGACTTATAAACCCTTTCTCATCTTCTTTCAGGGTGCCTTCATAATATTCATTGACATGACTCAATGAAGTCTCAGACACGTCTCCTATATATCCCCGAACACGGATCTATATTCTAAACCACACCCACCATGTGTAACATGTTACTGTTCACTCACCTGTGTCCGTCTGGGACATAGACGATGTTGACTGGACATCATAAAGGTGAAGATTGTCTTCAAGCTCTCTGAAATACCGCAGTCTAGGCTGCTTGCCTTTCTCTTGAGCTTCTTTTACAGTCTGTAAGAGAACACAAGAACCACTCTTTTTCAGCAGACAATTTCACTTGTAGCTCCAAGGAAAGCTATTTGTGGTACCTCTATTACAAATACAGTCAACTTATCTTACAAATGCTCTTAAAAAGGAGCAACTTGATTTCTGAAAGAAGCTAAATTGATTCTTACAGCACCAAATCTGTAGTAAACTGATTGCATAGCAAAAACTAGCCTTTTTGTAGTTGTAGAAGAGCAAGTGAACCTTCTTTCTGCACTGGTCCCTACTGACATCATGCCCCATGTCCTGCATGGCTTTGGCTATGTTCTCAAAGTTAGCTTTCCTGCTGTTTTGTCTCTCTTTGCCCCACAAAACCAGGACAGCTCGAGTTGCATCTTCATTCCAGATTCTTTTAAAAGACATCTCTCACTGTCTCTATAGCTCACTGGTATTGGCTCACCACATGGCTAAAAACTCCATTGCTGAAAGTGGAGGGGGCTTTTATTAGAGTGTCATTCACACTACTGTACTGTGAAGCCACACATTAATTAGTTGACATGTGGTTTTACTGGCCCCCACTCTCACAGAGAGTGGTTTGACCAATCTGTGGTTTTGTGTTTCTGTGTTTGCAGCACCACAACTATGTTGAGGTGGTGGAATCTAATTCATCCCTGGTGAACAAATGATCATAATGTTTTAATTACTGTGTATCATTTTCTTCAATCTTCCCAGTCAAACCAGAGCTAAAACGTAGTTTTTAAGTACATGAGCAGTCCATCAACTTTAGACCTGCACCACATCAATATTGACTCTTAAAAATTGTATACAATCATATACCGAGATTGAACGATGTGAACAAAATACGGAGCAATATCTACATCACAATAAGTGGTATGTTCTTAGTAAGCTATCATCTGTCCGGCCATTGTAACTCATGTTGCCGTGGCACTCGTTCCCGACTCCAAACTGCACATGTCTGTCTCCACCATTGGAGCCCCGCACTCCCTGGCTAGCTTCTCCCAATACAACCACCTATCTTTTCTCTGCTGCTCCCACACTTTCTCTCTCGACTTCCGCCGCTCTACCCATCGCTTGCACTCAAGTTCCCTCTCTCTCAGATCGCTTGCCTCCCTCTCTCTCCTTTGCACCTCCCAGCTCTGACTTTTCTCGTGTTCAATAAGTTTCTGTTGTCGAGCGCCTTCCTCAGTGTCGAACTCTTCCTGTAGTCTTAGCACTGGGCTTGATCCATGATTTCCCTTTCTTTCTGTTGACTTTGAACACATTGACTTGAATTATAGTCAACCAATTCCTGCTGCATTGTTTTGAAAATTTTGCACCTTATGTTATTCTAATTAGCACCTGACGTGGGTGTAAATTGATACCATATATCTGGTGCCTTGATTATTGAAGACTTGGATAGATTGATATCTTGGTCTTAGTAGAAACTACTTAAGCCTAATTTATAATGGTATTCTGTGATTTTGTTGTTTGTATATATCTAATATTTGATGAAAGTTCACTTCAGTTAATTGAGGTCCTTCAATTGTAATACGCATTAGTCTTCCAAGATTGATGTCACTGATTCTAGACCTGAGACATTTTTTAATCAAATGGGTGTGGTCAATCAAACGTGTGGCCCCCCCTCCTTCCTAAACTTTTCCCCTCCCTCCCCCCTAGAAAAAAAAACCTGTAAGAATCCCTGAGGATCATGTGAAACTCTTTTTCTGCTGGGTACTTACTGGTTTACTGTGAATGTACAAGCCCTTGCATGACTTCATTGTTGAGTGGTCTTGCCTGTGAAAAACCAGTACATGAGCTTTTCATAGGAATAGGACAACTATCTGGCTGGCTATAGCTACCATCCCATTCCCTCCCTCAACCTACTTTTTAAAATAATTATAATTTCACAATTAGATTTCACCTTTGATATATATTCATGGTGGAGCAAAATAGAAGGAAAAAAGAGAGAGAAAATTTTATAAAAATAATTCACCTTGGGTCCACAAGCCTAGTTGTTTCAAATGTTTTAACATTCTTCTGAGGCAATTCAAAATAATATAATATTTCCCTCGTCATTTATTGCTTTCCTTTCACTTTGAGTTTCTTTTGTTCTGGAACTTCGTATCTGACCTTTTATTTCTTTTTATCCATCTTTTCCAGTCCTTGCAGGAACATCTGCACAAGCTGCTGCTGCTGTTGGAACTCTTTCTCTCTCCTCTTTTCTTCCCACTGCCGCTGGTACTGCTCCCTCTCTCTCCTCAGTTCTTCCTCCTTCTCTCTCCTGCGCTCTTCCCACTTCTGCATGGCCTCCAGCTCCCTCTCTCTCTTGTGCTCCTCCCACTTTTGCCTCATCTGCTCCATCCTGGCCTCGTGCTCCAGCAGTCTCTGCTGGCGAGCATCTTCCCTCTCTTCTGCCTCCTCTTGGAGTAGAGCTACCAGTTTTAAAAGGTTATCTCCTTCCAGCTTCTTTGCACATTCTAAATCAACGGTTAAATGCGGACCAAAGAGGACCAATTAAGGGGGAAAAAACCCAACAAAAACAAACACACACACAAAAAAAAAAGTCACCAGTATTATTTAATTGTAACTATTGAAAGTCCAGTGACTGGTCTAAGGTTAAGGTCTGGTGTTCAACAGTCTTTCACATGACTTATCACAAATATTACTGTGCATCACAGACAACAGACACTCATTTTCCCACAACACCAAGTTACATCCCTTACCATCTTCCACGTTTGAGGCATTTTTTTCTTCCAATGCTTGTGATACGGATTCATTGACAAGTGTTCGCTCTTCTGATGCAGTCTCTTCTAATCTACTGGCCGCATGTTCCAATCTTTCGACGGTATAGGGTCGTCCCTGCTCGATGCAAGGTTCCTCCCACGACTCCGATTGTTCGACTCCGTGCAGTTTTCCAGACACAACATGGAGAGGGATGATACGCTCGCTGTGAACAGGTTCTGCTTGAGGAATGAGGAGCGACTTCTCTGCAGCCATGGTGTCCTCTTCAGGAGAAGATATTTCTTGAGGCTGCACTGAGAGAGGAACCATCAGCGGCTCTTCTCCAAAATCACTTTCTAGGTTGAGTTCTGGAACGCAGGATCAGGGACATTTATGACTATGCCGTTCGACTAACAACATTATGAGGACTAAAATATGAACTAGGTCGGACTATTTTTAAATGGACAATACACAGAGGGTTAGTGACGATAAAATTTGGCTTATCAGCTTTAGGTAGACAGAGAACATGTCCATCAAAAAGTAGGTATTTCACAAGAGAAAGTACAAAATGGAGCTATGCCTTTGTAATAAACATTTTTATCATTGGCATTGAACATTTTCGAAAAAACAATAATAAAACATGTAGACAGGACTCACCATCTTCAGGTTGTTCGCTGTGCATCAGGATTGACGGAGGAGCTCCTGACAGATTAAAAATATGATCAAGCTCGTCAAAGAATTGGAATGTTGATGTAGCTTCTTCCCTGCTTAAACCTTCCTTGATAGCCTGCAATAAACACACTTGCCTAAATATTAAATTTAAGATGATGAATGAATCAATGACACTGGCATTAAGTGAGAATTAACACGGGGAGGGGGTGTGTATAGTGAAATTTACGTATATATTTAGTTGATCTGTCGAACTTGAGATATATCTTGTTTGGCGCCAGCATCTACAACCAGTGCTTGCTTGATGAGTATGGTTAGAAAGCCATGTATAAATACAATACAATACAATATTGTGATATTCATGAAAGGCAATCCTTTACCAAGTGGTTATCATTGATACAAATAGCTACATAATAGCTACACTGTTTTGTTATGAGGCCAGCATACAGTCTTAGTGGTAGGTAATTGACCATCTCTTTACTATACTATAGGTCAGCATTTATTTCTGCTCCAACTAATTCAGAGAATACAGTTCCAGCAATAATATTATACCTAACTATAACAGCAAGACCAACCTTCCTGTAGTAGTAAGTGAGGTTTCTAACTCTTGTTCGACACTGCTTCCAGGTGAATTCATAGCCCAGGCTGTTCAGAGACCCAGCTATGCTTTCAAAGGTACCCTTCTTGATTTGTTTCTGGACATTCTCTCTCCCCCACAGAGACAGGAGTGCCTGGGTGGCTTCTACTGTCCAACTCTGAGCCTTCAGTGACATGTCCACTCTAGTAACTCTAGGCATATAGACTTGTTGGCAAGTAGGTAGTTTCTCCTTCTCAGTCATTAATTTAACTATAGTTCTTCTTACACTTAAGTCACATGAGTAGTAAGTAGGTGGGCACTGTTTCAGGTTGGAATGCCACAAACCACATGTGTTTACAAGCATTCACACAATAATGGCCATGTATTGAGCCAGTAGGCCACGATATCACTTAGCATTGTGCGCTGTGTACACTGCAAGCCCATATTTCACGCTGTGTACTTTCTATATACTGCAAGTTATTGTAGGAATACCTGTCAATTTTATTTACAATGTAATGAAGGTCAATCAAAATGAATGATATGTTAGAAGAGATTGAAATGAATGAAGTTCTTCATGGACACACAATGAAGCAGTTACTCAAATGTTGCAGCAATTGTATTTCATATACAAGAGTCCTTATTTCCAGCAATCCCAGCCATTTTCTCTTCAAGACGTTCCACACTGTGATACAAAGTTTGACAGAGCCTCTTTACATCCTGTAGCTCATCCTCCAAGCTAATTTTTCGCAACTGCACCGTACCGGAATGCTGACTGGTATCCTTCATACCATATCTTTCTCTCTGTTGTTTCTCTTCCTTTTCCTGCTGATGCATTTCCCAGAATTGTTGCCTTTCTTCATCCCACTTCTTTTCCTTTTCTCTCCACTGCTTTTCCCAGCATATTAATCTCTCCTCCATCCTTCTCTCGTGCTCGAGCAACCTCTGTTGTCGAGCATCTTCCCTGGCCTCTGACTCTTCCTGCAGTCTCTGCATCAGTTCCAACACATCACTATCTGTTATTCTTCTCTTGTGAAGGGAGTCTGTGGAACAAAGATACAAGAAGACTACACTACAGGAAGATGGGGAAAGGAACGTTTAATAATTAATTACCTTTTTCTTATTATTACTTTAATGAATGCATGCCTTAAGTTGAGTAACTAATTACTTTTTTCCTATTAATTATTTTTTGATGAATGCATGTGCTGAAGTTTATAGTGTAAGGTGAAGTTACCTGTAACATCCATAGGAATGGGGCTGCTAGTGGTGAGGCTTCCTTCTGCTGATGTCTCTATAGGCATTTCCATTGTTGTCTGATCCACTTCCTGCGCCATTTTCTTATCCATTGTAGCTGGACCATTTGAAGTGTTCTCCTGCTTTGTCCGAGATACTTCAACTTCCTTCAAGTCTTGAACAGGCCACTTCTTTATAGATATTGGTCTACGGTTTCCCTCACCTAGCAAACATTTGTATCTCTTGCCATTTCGAATTATTTGTTCCACAATTGCATTTTTAGATTTTGACTCGAAATCTTTCGATTTTAATTCTAGCTTGATATCATCTTGAAGTCTTTGCTTCTTTCTAACAGCCTCCTGCTTCTCCTCGCTTTGCTCTGTTTCCAACTCCTTTATGAATTTATCGATCAACATTTCTTGCTTTCTCAGAGTTATTATACGGATTTTCTCATCATCCTCAACTTTCTGCTCATCCTTGAGCAACACCGCATCGAGACACCATTGCACTTTGCTGTCCTCAAGACAGTCCTCAGAACAGTCTCCCTCAGAACAGTCTCTCTCAGGACAGTCTCCCTCTGGGAAGTCTTCCTCAACACAGTCTCCCTCAGTACAGTCTCCCTCTGGGCAGTCTTCCTCAGTACAGTCTCCCTCTGGGCAGTCTTCCTCAACACAGTCTCCCTCAACACAGTCTCCTTCAGTACAGTCTCCCTCAGTACAGTCTCCCTCTGGGCAGTCTCCCTCTAGACAGTCTCCCTCAGGACTGTCTCCCTGAGGGCAGTCTTCCTCATCTGTTTTTTCCTCCTCCTTCTCGTCATTTGGCCCTTCACTACTCTCCTCTTTAATATTTCAATGAAAAATATATATAATAATAATAATAATAATAATAATCAATAATAATACTTCAATGTTCAATGCCTGCATTCTTACCATGATCCCTAAGGACATCAGCAATCTTTCTATAATATATTACTTCTTTTCTTACTCTTTTTGTAGGCCTCTCGAGAGACTGTAGTACAAACACAACCGCAAACTCCATGTATACAATCAATATTATATTTAAACATCTGTTGAAGGAAACACGTCCAAACTAGTTTTTGGAAATATAACGTCATTATGATGCTAACGTTTTCACTCCCCCCTCCACCCACTTTAACGTCACAGGGCACACCCATTTTACGATGGCAGGAAAAGGACTTGTCTTCACTGTATTCTTGCTGCTACCAGATTTGTGGCCTCTGATACCAGCACTCCACAAGTGCTCATATTTACACTTGGGATTAGAAATGACACTATCTTCTTTCTTTAAATCTTCCCAAACAAAATAAACTGCTTAGAAGTGAAAATTGTGGGCTAAGTTAATTATTATTATTATTGGCTGTATGACAGAGCATTGCTATTATTACGTACTTTACGATCACAATAATAACATGAGTGTACAGTGTATTTTTGGTCACATCTAAGGCTTAGCTTCTACACATAAGGATTATGTATAGAATAATATTGACTGCTTTGCCCCTGTCTCCATAATACAATTAAAGTGAAAATTAGAAATGATGGAATTGCATCTTTGTACGCGTACATAAAGAAATAAACTGGACCTTGACTTACAGTACTGAAATATGAAGCAACAAAGGTGCGCACCCTCAGCGCTAATATACACTAGCTAACTATATTACAAAATCATCTAAGACCAAAAGAATAATTTATGAGGTATTCTTACCAGGCATCAATATACATGTAGCTCTAGCTATGTAAACACTAGATATAAACACTGTCTTCATAAGAGAAGCTGAACAGGTCAGAGACACTCACCGGTATACATTTTCAATGCAAAACTCCACTTTCAGAAACTCTGTGAACTTCCCAGGATAAACCAATACTACCGCGGGAAGCAACACATTATTTGCTTACGTGATTAAGACATGATGTTAGGGGGTGTTACTCACAAATGCTAGTACCTATGCGGAGCTGAAAGCTTCGCATTTTCTCAAAAATCAGCCCGAAATAAAAAAAAAGTAGCACAATGAAAGGTCTTAAATTGTCATTCTGAGTAAGTTCATACCTAAATCAATGGTTAATCTCCAAAAATCAGAGCATGACAGAGAGACAAACAAACAGACGACTATTATAACCCTCTTGCGCATTCGCTGAGGGTTAATAATCTATGCTGGTACATAAGGAAGGTTGATACAATCTTATACCCAGTTGAATAAAATACATGCTAGTTTTTTATTCATTAATTTTTTTTTTTTTTGTGTATTGGAATTAGTGGCAAACCTTTTTATAGAGACATAGGAGGCTGTTTATTCTGTTCTTGCACTGTAAATCAGTGTAATTATGACCCACTAGCTTCAGTGACTGAGACATGTGCTCGTAAGCCTCATTGGGGATGGAACCTTTGTATTTATGGTAATATTCCCCCCACAACCGTATAATATCCAATATGGCCTCTTCACTCCATACTTGTGGATGACGTCTTGACCACACCTTCTTCACCAATGTTCGTGGGAAAGACAGATCACCATCTTGAATAACAACAACAAATAGCACATGTGTATTCAAAGAATCAATGTTATTGGAATTATCACGTGAATTTAAAAAAGGTGTTTGCTCAAAACCAAGTCACTGCTAGGCATCTAAATTACAGTGTGTGTGTGTGTGTGTGTGTGTGTGTGTGTGTGTGTGTGTGTATAGAACCTTTATACGGAAATTTAGCTGCTTAAGAAAAATGAGGAGCGAAGCAATTTAAACAAATGCTATAAATGACTGAGAAGTGACTGCATGGATTCTATTTAATTTCCCCCCTTGTACTTGGTAGTAAAATTAAGGCAGTGACACATACAAAATGAGTACTAACTTTTTAAGCATAATATGTATACATGCTGAAGGTATCCACTATAAGTAATATTTAAAACATGGGTTGGAGGAATTATCGCTGATAGATAACCATCCCGATCCCAAGGGCTAAGCCCGAGGAAGAGGGCAGTGATCTAGCGATAATTCCGAGAGTTACCATGGTTTAACTTTTTTATACCATAGTTACCTTTTTTGAATAGAGTAAAAGACCAAATAAAAAGAGCGGATATTGTAGTTTGAGTGGAAAAATATGTCCAGTCAATGTAGCGAGGGTTGTTCCAAAACACCAACAACAAGATAGTGCATTTTGTTCCCTTTCTGCTGCTTTCTAACAAAAGCAGCAGTGATGGAGCGATGATATCCAGTGAGGTTCACAAGTCAAGACTTTTTACTATAAATAATTTGCCCTGTCAGTTCTTACAGGGATGGAGTAATCACTCGCAAAGAACGCTTTGTGCAAGTGTAAAAAAAAAAAAAAAAAAAAAAAAAAATTTCCTTCATAGCTAAAAAATGATATATCACCCTATACCATAATTATTTGTGCTTTTTAATCCATGGCTGTTACCACAACAACTATGGTGTAACATTACTTAACAGTCAGCTTACTGCGAACTATATGTAGATGATCAGACATGGCTACTGTTACATTCTTTATGTAGTGGATTGATCCTAGCATCTCGAAAAGCAATTTGAGCCTTCTGTTAGGGATGTGTAATTTCTGATTAGGGAGCTATAAATACACAGATAAAATGATGAAGTTGTAATTTAGGTTTGCGCTGCAAATTCAACAATAACAACACCAATAATATAATAATAATAATAATAATAATAATAATAATAATGATAAAGAAGCAACAATGATAACATCAACCCCAAAAGTAATAATGATAATGATGATGAAGCACTAACCTCATTATACCAATAGGCAAGGTGTTGAACTTTGTCTTCACATCGCTTAAAAGGTGCCCTATAACCCTCCTTTTTTAGAGTCCGGGACATTTCTTGGTAGTCTTTGGTAGATAAAACATAATTCTCTTCACGTGAATGGCGAATGGCAATTTTCTCCCAGACTTGCAGCAGGATTTTAACGGAGTTATCATTCCATTTAAAATATTTCATCGGTGTAGCTTTTGGTGATATACTCTTCTTGGAATCTCCTTGCTCTGTGGTCGTACTTGTGCTTACTTTGCTCTCTGCATCAAATAGAGCTTCTTCAAGTGAGGTGTCTGTGTCTGGACACAACAACAGGAACAATAAAAATGACTACATACTTGAAAGAGAAGTATAAGTTACCCCGTCTTTGGTCAGAGAGGTTTGGATATTGGAAGTTTTCATTTTTCATATTGTGACATATAAACTTCATGTCTCGATAAAAAAATAATTTCCTCTCATCAATCTCTCCCTCACTTTTCTTCTCATAATCCTTTTACACACACAACAACAACAACAAAACAAACAAACAAACAAACATTGATCGGCTATTTACTAAACAAAAACTAAAATGATTTGCCGCAATAAACTTCAGTGGTACATATCCAATACAAACCTGTTTGTAGCGCCTCATAAAGTAGTACATTTTCGATATGCACTGGGTATCCGTGTAGTTATGTCCCAAGTCTCGTATAGACTTGCCAACTCTGTTAAACACTAAAAACGACACTGAAGGCTTTATATATTGAGGGCCAGAAAGAGCTTCTCGCCAAACTTTCAGAAAGTCTCGAGTAGAATTAAGAAACGGGTTCTTCAACACAGTTGAGTTATTTTCATGACATCCCTCATCTGTGCTATTCATACTTGAATCTTCATCAACTTGAAGGCTTCTCCCTCCCTCTTCTGTAAGGGAACATTTCACAAATGGAGAATAAAAATTGAAAATATTATTATTTATTTATTTTTGTTTATTTATTATTATTATTTTTTAGTAAAGTTCCTAAACAAGTTACATGTGTCCAGCAACTCCATTAGTGGTCCCATAAGGATTTAAAGTAACTTGAAAAAGATGTTTCCTCTGTTGGTAAAACTTCTACGAATGGTTTGATAGTGTGACATGTACGTTTAATGCTAAGTAACAGGTTTTCTTAAGTACGAGGCATGCATATAGATACACCCACACCCATATCAGTGGAGACATTTACACTGATATAGTTGCTGTCAGTGTATAGCTAACACAAACTCCAGTTGTTTGGTCCCATAAAAAAACACCAGGCTCTGGCAAAGAGCACTAACCAGTGCAAACCCTCTGCACATATACACTTGCTGTACCACGAAATGGTTGAGGACACAGAAAAAAAGAGATAACCAATTGCACACCTATGGTGTGCTTGAGCACAAATGGCGAGCGAGCCTAAAACTACACTATTGTTGAACGATTAATTTTTTTAACTTCTAACACTCAAGCTACTACTATAGTTGAGTTTTTAAATTACGTATATATATACGGTAAATACATTCACTGTCATAGTAATCGCTCCAGCAACTGTTTGAATTGAAAAAGAAGCAACAAAATAAAGTCACGTTATTTACACTTTTTCTTTGTGATATTCTTAGTAGTAGTTGTAACGCACAATACTTTCACACAAGTGTGTGGTTAGTTCAGTGGACAATGAATTTTCAAAAGTAAACTATGACAAATAGCGTATTAATTTACCACCGCCACAAACTCGAATAGAAATGGAGCTCCCATAAGTTTTTGAGTTTTAACTGCACCCGCAAAAGAATTCAAAGCGGTAAACAATTCAATTTCTAGGGTGATACGGGTAATGATCAATAAACGGGAAGATTCTGTTTAGTGAAGTTTGGGAAGGGGTCGAACACAGAGCGAACACAGAGCGAACACAGAGCAAACACAAAAATATGCAAGGGTCAAAGTACAAAATGGCATACGTACATCCACACATATATATAAACACACAAACATCCCCGATTTTCACTTGTGTTACCCCTGAGAGTGTCTCACTCACTCTGCTTGCTCGCTGACTATCCAGCTAACTTGTTGTACTCTCCCCCCTTGCATTTTCCCTCCTGACAAACAGAAACCAGGCTATTAACTGAACCCCATTTAACTTTATTTTCTTACCATGTGATTTAGCCAGTCTTGGATCATCGACATTATTGGACAGGCCATCACCAGACTCCTTCTCCAGGTGATCAGTGATCACTTCATTGACCTCCCGTTGGTGGGCTACCTCCCCTTTATGGAACTTCTGGCCACAGTCAGCAATGTCACCTACAATATCCTCTTGACCAGTGCCCTGCTTAGGACTATCACCACTGACTGGCTGAAGGCTAGCACCATTTTCCTGCTGAATAGTAGCACCACTGATCTGCTGACAATGAAGGCCATCAATATTGTCTTTCTTCTTTACACTGTTAACTTTCTTGCTCGTTGGTTGGTTGTCAGCAACACTATCGATTTTCTCTTCCATCTTGCATGGATTGTTGTCAGTGTTGGCTGTAAGGCAATTAAACAAACAAACAAACAAACAAACAAAAAGACAAGGATCTCAGACTGCAGGAAAATCGATAACAAAGTGCATTGGATGTTTCTCCCATCTCCCATAGTATACAGTACAACTCGCTTGCTTTAAATTACAATTCTTCCTTCACCCCCCCCCC